>Ga0187875_10000083_pt1 | contig 84781 bp, 74 predicted proteins | sample June2016WEW_17_1_2_FD_132978 | JGI IMG/M metagenome (GOLD analysis project Ga0187875, IMG submission 132978) | Peatland microbial communities from SPRUCE experiment site at the Marcell Experimental Forest, Minnesota, USA - June2016WEW_17_10 | ecosystem: Environmental > Terrestrial > Soil >... | reverse complement strand
GCATCCTCCATGGCTGTCTCGTCAACGGCAGTTTCTACGACGAGCACACCGTCTGGGGCCACCGTTCAGCGAGCCAACTCACCGAGGCCGCTTGACATCTTCGGGCCGTGGGATATCTAGACGTGGATCATGGCGAGCGAGAAGAACGCCACGGCGTTGAACGTCGCGTGGGCGACGATCCCGGTTCCCAGCCGCCCGGTTTGCGTCGCGAGGGCGCCGAGCACGATGCCGAAGCCGGCGAGCGCCGGGAACTCCAGCGCCTCGAAGTGCGCGAGCCCGAAGACGAGCCCGACGACGACGACCGCCACCGGGACGGCGGCTGCCGCCGAGAAGGTCGCGAACCTCCCGATCAGCGCGCGTTGCAGCAGCCCCCGGAAGAACAGCTCTTCGACGAGGGGGCTGCCGACGCAGACGAGCAGGGCGAGCACGACGAGACCGGGACCGTGCACGTTCGCGATGAGCGAGCGCGCCGGCTGGTCGAGCCGGTGGAAAAGGTGCGGCACGAAGGGCTCGAGCGGCAGCTCCAGGAGCGCGACGAGGCCGAACTGCGCGACGACGCCGCAGGCGATCCCGACGGGTACGTCCGGCCAGACCCGGAACGCGAGCCCGTACTCGCGGGCGAGCGCGGAAAGCGTGTGCCGGCCCGCCCGCCCCGGTTGCGACCAGGCGGCGCCGACCGCGGCGCCGGCGAAGCCGAGCCACAGCCCGGCGAGACTGACGACGTCGCCGCCGAACCCGCCCGACCCGTGGTGGTGCCCGCTCGCCGCGACGTAGGCGCTGACGGCGACGACGGAACACAGGAACCCGGCGGCGATGCCGCCGAGCGCCCAGCCGATCCCGTAGGGATTCGCCCCCAGGAGCCCGCGTCTCGCGACGTCGTGGACCTCGCGCGATTCAGCCACGTCCACACCCTGAGCGTCGCCTGCCCGGAACGGCAGGTCAACTCCCACGACGCCGCGCCGCGCCGACCGGCCCCACGGGCCGGGCGCCTACGATGTCCGTGATGGGCAGACCACCTGACGACATGCGCCAATCGGGCGGACAGGGCCCCGGCCAGTCCGGCACGGGCGGCGACACCACCTGGCGGTGGGTGCTCGCCGGGCTCGTCGTCGTGCTCGCGCTCGTCATCTTCGGCTCCTCGCTCATCTCGCACTCGAGCGCACAGGCGATCGGCTGGAGCGGCTTCCAGCGGGACCTCACGCACCACGAGTTCAAGACCGTGACCGTCGACAATGCGAACGGCGTGATCACCGGCCAGTTCAAGGCGGCCTTCGACAGCGGGGCGAACTACACGACGACCGGCCCGCTCGCCCTGTCATCTTCGGAGATCGCCAAGCTCGGCACGTCTGGCGCGACCGTGAAGTTCGAGACGCCGTCGTCGAGCATCCTGCCGGACCTCCTCCTCTACATCGTCCCGATCCTGCTCATCGGCGCCCTGTTCATCTGGTTGCAACGGCGCGCCCAGGGCCAGATGTCCGGGATCATGTCGATCGGCCGTTCGAGGGCGAAGCTGTACTCGACCGAGCGGCCGCGGACAACCTTCGCCGACGTCGCGGGCTACGCCGGCGTCAAGCTCGAGATCAGCGAGATCGTCGACTTTCTGAAGTCCCCCGGGCGTTTCCGCGACATCGGCGCGCGCATCCCGAAGGGCGTCCTCCTCGTCGGGCCCCCCGGTACCGGCAAGACGCTGCTCGCGCGGGCGGTCGCCGGTGAGGCGGGCGTGCCGTTCCTGTCGGTGAGCGGCTCGGACTTCATGGAGATGTTCGTCGGCGTCGGAGCGAGTCGCGTGCGCGATCTGTTCATGAACGCGCGCAAGCAGGCCCCGGCGATCATCTTCGTCGACGAGATCGACTCGATCGGCCGGAAGCGGGGAGCGGGGCTCGGCGGCGGACACGACGAACGCGAGCAGACGCTCAACCAGATGCTGAACGAGATGGACGGCTTCGACCCCACCGAGGGCGTCGTCATGATGGCCGCGACGAACCGGCCGGACATCCTCGACCCCGCGCTTTTGCGACCCGGGAGGTTCGACCGGGAGATCATGGTGCCGCTGCCGGACCTTTCGGAGCGCACGCCGATCCTCAAGGTGCACTGCCGCGACAAGCGGATCGGGCCCGACGTCGACTTGGAGGTCGTCGCCCGCGGCACGCCGGGCATGAGCGGCGCCGACCTCGCCAATCTGGTGAACGAGGCGGCGCTCCACGCGGTGCGGCGCAACAGCCAGATGGTCGAGATGCAGGACTTCGACGCGGCGCGCGACCGCGTCCTCATGGGCCAGCAGCGCGACTCGCTCGTGCTCTCCGACGCCGAGAAGTCCCGCGTCGCCTACCACGAGACCGGCCACGCCGTCCTGTCGTACGTCCTGCCCTTCGCCGACCCGCTGCTCAAGGTGAGCATCATCCCGACCGGCCTCGCCCTCGGCATCACGTGGCAGCTCCCCGTCGACGAGAAGCACATCTACCGGCGGGAGTACATCGAGGACTCCTTGTGCGTGCGGATGGGCGGGCGTGTCGCCGAGCTCATCATCTACGGCGACCTGTCGACCGGTGCGAGCGACGACCTGCAGCGCAACACCGAGCTCGCCCGCAAGATGGTCCGGGAGTGGGGCATGTCCGACCGTGTCGGCCCGATGGCATGGGGCTCCCAGGGGACGGTCTTCTTGGGCGAGGACCTCATGCACACCCGCGACTACTCCGAGGACACGAGCCGCGTCGTCGACGAGGAGATCGCCCGCATCCTGCGGGACCAGGAGGACCGGGCGCGGCGCATCCTCGAAGAGCACCGCTCCGGGCTCGAGGCGGTCGCCAAGGCCCTCTTGGAGGCCGAGACGATCGACGGAGCCGAGGTCGCCCGCCTCATCGACAGCGCCTACGGCCGTCCCGTCCACGGCGCGGAGTCCGACGTCGCCCACGTCGTCGGGGGGATCGTCGGTCTGCCGCAGCCGGTCCCGGCCGGGACCGGGGCCGGGGCGAACGGCGACGCCGGCACGCCTGCGGCTCAGCCGACGGGGAGCGCCGCCGGTGCCGCCAAGCCGGGTGAACCGCCCGGGGCCCTCACGTAGAGCTCGTCGGCCGCGACGACGGGCACGTCGCTCGTCACCCGCAGCGAAAGCCGCCCCGCGGCGCTAGCCAGGTCGGCGAGATCGACGACGACCGAGCCGTCGGCGGCGACCGTGAGCGGGCCGAGGCCGGCGAACGAGCCCGCGATGGGGGTGATCTCGACCGTCGCCGGCGCCGCACCGGTGTTCGTCACGGTGACGAACTCCGAGATGTGCGCGTCACTCTGGCCGCCGGCGAGGATCCACTGCCTGGCCGCGCCCGGCACCCCGGTGGTGACGGTGAACCCGACGGGGAGCGACGGCAGGCGGAAAAGGGCCACGCGCCGGCGCGCCGCGGCGCTCCGCGCCCGGCGGGCGGCGACGTGGATCGGCGAGGCGACGGCGAGCTCACGTGCCGCGACAACCGGCTCGTCGTTCCGCGAGGTGACGCTCGCCCAGCGGAGGGCGGCGGCAGACTCGTCGGGCGCCGGCGCGTAGCGCGTCGTCGCGCCGGGGCCGAGCGAGAGAGAGATCTCGCCGACCCCGGTCGGCCCGCCGAGGTGGATCTCGACCGACGCGGTCCGTTTCCCGGGGTTCAAGATGTCAAAGGTCTGCTGCGCCGAGGCGCCCGCCGGGGCCGCGGCGAAGAACCACCGCGTGGCCGGGCCGGCGATCGGGCCCTCGAGGGCCTCGAGCGTCGTCGCCTGGTTCGTCACGATGTCGAGCGCCCCGGCGACGATCGCGCCCCCCGACGAACGCACCGTCGCCGACACGAAGCGCCGGAACGGGAGCGAGTGGGCGACGTAGAGGACGACGACGTGACCCGCGGCGACCTGGACCCCCTGGAAGGCCGGGGGCGCTTGCGGTCCGATCGGCGTGGCGAACGTCACATTGGCGACCGCGGGGGTCGCGCCGGGGTCAAACAGCGCGATCGCGAGGTTGTCTTTCGCCTCCGTGCCCCCGGCCATGAGGTACTGGGTCCCCGTCGCCTGCTGGGTGCACGGCGAGGCGTCCGGCCCGGCGGCGCCGTGGACGAGCTCGACGACCTCGACACCGCTCCCGTCGACGATCACCCGGGCCGCGGCGAACGACGAGGCGCGGATGTGCGAGAGCCCGACGACCGACTCCGACGCCCCCGCCACCGCGAACGTCTCGGTCGTCGTCGCGCCCGAGACAAGGACGATCGTGACGGTCGCCGTGACCGGGGACGGGTCCCGGTTCACGATCGCGATCGACGACGCCTCGTGGGGCGTCCCGACCGGCAACGGGCCCGCACAGAACCACGCCGTCGAGTTCGCGCCCGGCTCCCCCCGCACCGCGGCGGCGACCGACCCCGAGGCCGGAGGCGTCGCGGCGGGATGGATGAGCACGCTCGCCGCCCCGGCGAGCGCGAACGCGGCGACGACCGCGGCGACGAACGAGAGCCGACGGCGCTCGACGAGGGCGACCCGGCCGCGCCTGCCGGTCACGGCCGTGCCCCCACGAGCTCGGCCCCGTCAGGGGCGACGGGGGGGCGGGCCGGTGACGCCGCGGCGCGCCGCGACCGCCGGGCCCGCCGGCGCCGGGAGGCCGCGCCGAGGCCCGCGAACAACCAGCAGCCGAGCGCCGCCACGACCCCGATTGCGCGGAGCGGCGCCGGGGTCCCGCCTCCCGGCACCGACGGGGCCGCGACCCCTTCGGGCCGCCAGGACGTGTTCTCGAAGAAATACGTCCCTCCTTCGCTCGGCAGCTCCCGCAGGTCGAGCTGGCCGGCGAGCGTGGCGACGAGGTCTGCGGGCGGGGGCGCCGCGGCGGCGGATTGCACACCGGTCAGCACCGGCGCGAACGCCGTCGGCACGACGATCACCTTGACCCCGCCTGGCGCGAGGAGCTTCCCGAGCTCGACCGTGCGCCCGAGCTCGGCGTCGTCGACCGCCGCGGCCAGCCGAGCCGCGTCGCCGGGATTGGCGTTCGGCCAGAGCACCGTGGCGTCCGGCAGGCCGGTGACGGTCAGCGCCTCGGCGAAACCGGGGCGAACCTGCCAGCCGACGAGCGGCAGGGCGAGCGGCGCGCCGAGCCAGAGCTCGCGCCCCTGGCCCTTCTGGTTCCCGGTGGCGGTGAGGACCGAGTCGTAGCCGATCTGCGGGACGTCCCATCGTCCCCCCCAGGCCGCCCCGAGCACCGGCAGCAGGCCCGCCAGGGCGACGACGGCGAAACCGATCGTCGCGAACTGACGCCAGCCGAGCCGCGAGCCCGACACCTCGCGGGCCATCGACGAGACACCCAGCCCGACGAGCGCCGCGACGCACGCCGCCGCCGGCACGATGAGGACGCGAGCCGCTCCGCCCCCGGCGCCGAGCCAGCCCTCCCCCGCGGCCCAGGTGAAGGCGACCGTCGCCAACAGCGCGCCCCACAGCCGCACGCACCAGGCGAAGCGCTCTGCCGTCCCCACGACGACGACGAAGAGCGCCGCCACGACGAAGGCGTAGCTGATCGGGCCAGCACCGATCGGGCCGAGGTCGAAGCGCAGAAGCGACGCGAGATTCGGCACCGCTGCCCCCGACGACGTGACCCCCGTGATCGCGCTCCAGCGGGCCCCGGACTGCAAGAACGTGAGCGACCAGGGGAAGCACAGCGCGAAGGCGACGACGACCGAACCGCCGGCGATGACGAGGCTGCGCAACGACTGCACGCCCCGTGCGAGGCCCCGGAAGGTGAACGTGACCCCGACGAAGGCGACGACGACGACGAGCATGGCGAGCACCGCCGCCGGCGCGAACGAGGCGACGACGGCGACGATCACGCCCAGGCTGAGGCATTCCTCGACCGTCGCGCGCCCGACGATCGGCACCGGCTCGACGGAGTACGGCGAAAGCGCGGTCGCCCGGGCGATCCGGGCGAGGATCCAGGGCATCCCGCCGTAGACGACGAGCGCCTGGAGGTCGCCCCGCGCGAGGTCGTTCCAGACGAGCGGGAGGAAAAGGTACGTGATCCCCGCGACGGACGACGCGGCGCGGGGACCGAGCGGGCGGACGAGGCGCACGACGCCGAACACCCCGGCAACGACGGCAACGACCATGCCGACTTTCAGAACGACACCCATCGACCCCGCGGCGACGATGCCCGCCAGGCCGAGGATTGCGAACGCCGGCGAGGCCGGTCCTGTCGGCTGGGTCCCCCGGTCCGTCGTCCCGCCGAGGTAGGTCGCGATGAGGTGGAACGGTTCCGGGATCGGCAGGTACCCGCCGACGAGGGGAAGATGGCCGACGAGGAGCAGCCGTGATCCGGCGACGGCGACGAAGCCGGCGGCCAGGGCGCAGATCGTCATCCAACGCGGCTGGTGCCGCTCGTGCGCGCCCTCGGCCCGCAGGCGCTTCGGGCCGTGCCGGCGGCTCCAGCGCAGGACCATCGCCTCGACCCGGGGACGCGCCGCCCGCATCAACCGCGAGGACCGGCGCGCGGCGAGGCGCAGCACGACCCGGTCCGGCACCCGACGGGTCGCGCCGACCGCGGCCCGGGCGCCGTCGAGGTCGCGGGCCGACGCCAGGTTCCAGCGCCAGGCGTCGATCACCTCCTTCGCCCGGCGGCGACGGCCGACGAGCGCGAAGTACACGACCTCCAAAACGCTCAGCAGCGCGAACTCGACGACGATCCGGGTCCGCCGGGTCGGCCCGTAGTTCTTGAGGACAGCGCGCAGCATGTGACGCCACTGCAGGGCGCGGGCCTCGGGCAGCGGCCGGTGGCGCGCCGCCGTGGCCTCGAGGTGGGCCACCGTCGCGGCCGGCGTGACGACGACCCGGGCGCCGGCGATGCGGGCCCGCCACGACAGGTCGATGTCCTCGCCGAGCATCGAGATCTGGTCGTCGAAGCCCCCGATCGCGGCGAACAGGTCGGCGCGCACGAGGATGCAGCCGCCCGGGACGGCGAAGACCTCGCGGGGCTCGTCGTGCTGGGACTGGTCGAACTCCCGGCGCTGGACCCGGCGCACCGGCGCGCCGAAGCGGTCCATGTTCAGGCCGAGCTGCAGGATACGGTCCGGCTCGGCCTCGTCGACGAACTTCGGGCCGACGATCCCGGCGTTCGAGCGCATCGCCTCCTCGACCATCACCCGAACGGCGTCGCGATGGAGGACGACGTCGTCGTGGCAGAACAGGTAGTAGGCCGCGCCGTGCACGACGTCGCGCGCCGCGTTCGCGCTCGGGCCGAAGCCGGCGTTCTTCTCGAGCCGGACGACGTAGAAGCCCGGCGCGACCGCGGCGACGCGGGGCGCGAGGGGCTCGCCGCTTGCTGCGTCGACGACGAGCGTCGTCAGGTCCAAGTAGTCCTGCGCCCGAAGCGCGCTCAGGCACCTCTCGAACCACGGTCCAGAATCGGAGGCTACGACGACGGCGACGACCGGTGGCGCGTGATCCTCCGGCATCGAAGATCTCACGCTAGCCGGGGTGGCGCGACGACGCTCGAATGCCGCGAAACCGGTGCCTAACTGCGCTCGCGCGCCGCGGCGAGGACGTCGACGAGCGTCTGGTGCAGCGGGATCTCGGCCTTCCAACCGGTGAGGGCCGCCAGCCGGCTCCCGTCTCCGACGAGGAGCGGCAGGTCGACGGGCCGGGCGAGCGCCGGGTCGTCGACCGGCACGACCGGGCTCGCCGCGAGGGAGACGATCTCGTCGAGCACCGCGGCGATCGGGAGCGCGACGCCCGAGCAGACGTTGTAGACCTCGCCGGCGACGCCCTGGACGGCGAGGAGGCGGTAGGCCCGGACGACGTCGCGCACGTCGGTGAAGTCGCGGGCGGGCGTGAGGTTGCCGACCCGGATCTCGGCCGACCCCGTGCGTTCCGCCTCGACAACGCGCCGGGCGAGCGCCGCGACGACGAAGGACTCCGCCTGGCCGGGCCCCACGTGGTTGAACGGCCGGACCCGGACGACCTCGAGGCCGTGGCCGAGGAAGACCTGGAGGCCGAGGTACTCCGCGGCGACCTTGCTCGACGCGTACGGCGTCACGGGCCGCAGCGGCGCGTCCTCGGTGACAGGGACGCTCCCGGCGATCCCGTAGACCTCGGCCGACGAGACGACGATGACACGGGGACGGGGTTCGAGCTTGCGCGCTACCTCGAGGAGCACGAGCGTGCCGAGCGCGTTCACCCGGAAGGTCTCCGCCGGCGCCTCCCAGGAACGACCGACGTGGGTCAGCCCGGCGAGGTGGTAGATGACGTCCGGCCCGGCGATTTGCGCCTCGCGCCCCACCGCCGCCTCGTCAGCGATGTCGAACTCGTCGCGCAACGGGTAGACGGTGTCGCCGCACGCCTCGAGGTGGCGGGTGAGCCACGTCCCGACGAAGCCGGATGCACCGGTGATGAACGTCCGCAACTCGTCTCCTTCCCGCGGCCACGCTACTGGGCGCGCCCCGGCCTCACGATGGCCCGAGTGCCGCCCGGAACGCGGTCACGTGGCCGGCGGCCGAGCGCTCCCACGTGAACTCCGCCGCCCGCGCGAGCCCCATGCGCCGGCGCGCGTCCGCCTCCGCCCCGCCCGAGAGCGCGAGCCCCAGCGCGGCCCGCAGCTCCTCCGGATCGGCCGGGTCGAAGGTGAACGCCGCGGGACCGGCGAGTTCGGCCATCACGGTCCCGGCGGACGTGACGAGCGGCGCCCCGCACGCCAGCGCCTCCAGGGCCGGGAGGCCGAATCCCTCGTAGAACGACGGGTACGCGACGGCCGCCGCCCGCCGCAGGAGCGCCGGGACCCATTCGGCGCCGACGTAGCCGAGCCGCACGACGCGGGCGCGGTGCCGGGCGGCACGGAGCGCGGCCGCGAGGTCCTTCGTCCCCCAGCCGTCCGGTCCGGCGAGCACGAGCGAGACGTCGGGGTGGTCGTCCGCGACCTCGTCGAATGCCGCGACGAGCGCGGGAACGTTCTTGCGGGGCTCGATCGTCCCCACGTGCAGCACGTAGGGCGCATCGACGCCGAGCCGGCGCAGCGCGGCCGCGTCGGCACCCGGGAGCGGCTCGTCGGGGCCGAAGACGGCGTGGTCGATGCCGTGCGGGACGACGTGGACCGGGCCGCGGGGGTGGTAGATCTGCCGATACCGGTCGGCCGTCATCTCGCTCACGCAGATCACCGCCGCGGCGCCTCGCGCGGCGCGGGCGAGCGCCCGACGGAAGAAGACGACCTTCGTGCGTTCATGCCACTCCGGGTGGTCGATCATCGAGAGGTCGTGGACCGTCACGACCGCGGGCACGGCGAGCCCCGCCGGCATCGAGTAGTGCGGCCCGAAAAAGACCGTCGCCGCCGGGCAGCGCCGGCGCAACGTCGCCCGCAGCGCGAGCTCACCGTAGGCGACCCGGAGCACGCGCCGGTCCGGTGCCGAAGCAACGACGTGGGCGCCCGGGGCGACCTCGCGCCAGCGCGCCCCGTCCGAGCGCCGGGAGACGACGTCGAGCACGACGTCGTCGCGGCGGGCGAGGGCGGCGACGACCGCGACCGTGTACTGCCCGGCGCCGACCGGCGCGTTCGGCACGGCGGTGACGTCCACGGCGACCCCCATCGGGCCGACCGTGCTGAGCGGGCCGCTCACGGCCCCGTCCCGACGATGCGCCGCCACACGGCGAGGTGCCCCTCGGCCGCAGCCCGCCAGGTCAGCGGCCCGACCCGGGCGAGTCCTCGCGCGACGAGCCCGGCGCGCAGCGCCCCGTCCGAGGCGACCCGGACGAGCCCCTCGGCGATCGCCTCGACGTCGCGCGGGTCGACCTCGTGGGCCGCGCCACCCGAGGCCGGGACCGCGCTGGCGACGACCGGGGTGCCGGCCCGCATCGCCTCGACGACGGGGAGACCGAAGCCCTCGACGAGCGGCACGTAGGCCACGAGACGGGCCCTGCCGTAGAGCCCGGCGAGCACGCCATCGCCGACCTGCCCGGCGAAGACGACGCCCGCGGGTGGGGCCGCGGTCGCTGTCCCCCACCCCACCGGGCCGACGACGACGAGCGGCAGCGGCTCGGCCAACCGGGGCCGCGCGATCGCGTAGGCGTCGAAGAGTCGCGGAAGGTTCTTGCGCGGCTCGCGCGTCCCCACCGCGAGCAGGAAGTCGCCCCCCACGCCGAGCTGGGCGAGCGCCTCGTCCGTCGCAACGGGGTCGGCGGTGGCGAGGTGGTCGGAGCCCTCGGCGACGACCGCGATGCGGTCGTCGCCGACGCCGAGACCCGCCTCCCGCAGGGCCTGGGCAGTCGCCTCCGACGGGACGACCAGGCAGGCCGCCCGGCGGGCGGCCCGCCGCAGCGCCTGCTCGTGCCAACGACGACCCCGGGCCGGGAACGCCTCAGGCACGGCACGCCAGGCCAGGTCGTGAACGGTGACGACGAGGGGGGCGGCGGTCGGCGGCGCGGCGAGCGAGACGGCGTGGACGAGCGCGGCCCGGCGGCCGACGCGCCCGAGGCCGAACCCCCAGGCGCGCACCAGCGCCGCGTCCGGCCACCGCGAGGTCTCGACGGGGAACCCGAGGCCGCCCAGCGGGTCGGGGGACACCCGGGACCGTGCGGCGTACAGGCGGCATCGGGGCCGTTCGGCCCCGTCGAGGGCGGCGAGGGCGCCGACGAGGGCGCGCGCGTACGTGCCGATACCCCCCGGGACGGCGCGGCGCAGCGGTTCGACGACGACGAGGACGCCCCGCTCGAGCCGCGGCGGCCGGCCGTCTCCGGGACGCGGGGTCACCGGAAGAGGTCCTCGCCGTACGGGCGGATGATCTCGGCCGCGACCGAGGACTCCCGCAGCCAGGCACGGTCGACGCCCCGCACGATCGCGACCGGCACGTGCGCAGACTTACCCATGACGAGCTCGGCCGCGGCGGCGATCTCGTCGGCGACGCACATCTCGGTCGCGGCGAGCATCCGCCCCGATCCGTCGAGGGTGCCGCGCAGATCGACGACGGCGGCGATGCCGGCGCACCCGATCGCCACGTCGACGAGGCCCCGGCGCCAGGCGCGTCCGAACGTGTCCGAGATGACGACGCCGACCTCGACGCCACGGAGCGCCCGCACGGCGTCGCGGATCCCCCGCGCCGAGCGGTCGGGGTCGACCGGCAGGAGCACGGCGGACCCCGCCTCGACGTTCGACACGTCGACGCCCGAGTTCGCGCAGACGAACCCGTGGCGCGTCTCGGTGATGACGAGGTCGCCGCGACGCCGCAGGACCCGCGTCGCCTCGGACTCGGCGAGCCGGCGCTTCGCACCGGGATCGGACGGGTCGACCGCGACGACGCGGTCCTCGGCCTTCGACACGATCTTCTGGGTGACGACGACGACGTCGCCCGCCTCGAGCGGTGCTGTCGCCGCGAGCAGTTCGCCGAGCCGCGCTCCGGCGACGATCTCCGGGAGCCCCTCGACGCCGATCACGACGAGCGACGGCCGCGTCATGGCCGCTCCACGCCGACGGCGGCGAGGGCGAAGCGGGCGAGCGACGCCGCGACCTCGGTCGTGCGCATCACCGTGTCGGTCACTTCGGCCCGCATGCCGGTCGCGGTGACGGCGGCGGCGAGACCTCCGTCGGCCGTGTCGATGACCAGGCAGCCCGCGTACGGCCGGAGCAGGCGGGCCACGCCGACCGCCGACGACTCGTGGCCGAGCTCGGCGAGGAGCCGGTCCGCCGGGCCCTTCAGCGCCCGCCCGGCCACGATCGGCGACACGGCTACGACGCGGTCCCGCCGGCTGGCAAGGGCGTCTCCGATCCCGGGCACGGCGAGGATCGGCCCGATCGAAAGCAGCGGGTTCGACGGCGCGAGGAGGACCGCCTCGGCCCCGGCGAGCGCGGCGAGCACGCCCGGCGCCGGTTCCGCCGACTCGGCCCCGCCGTAGGCGAGCGACTCCACGACGACATCGTGGCGCAGCCGGACGAAATACTCCTGGAAATCGACCTCCTCGCCGTCGGCGAGGAGAAGGCGCGTCCCGACGACGTCGTCGGTCATCGGCAGCAGCCGGAAACCGAGCCCCCAGGCCCTGGCGATCTCTGCCGTGACCTCGCTCAGGGTCGCGCCCGCCCCGAGACGGGCGGTGCGGTACAGGTGCGTGGCGAGGTCGAGGTCCCCGAGCCGGAACCACGTCGCCGCGCCGTAGCGCTCGAGTGCCCCCATCGCCCGGAACGAGTCTCCGACGAGCCCCCAGCCCGTCTCCGGGTTCGCCGCGCCCGCCAGCGTGTAGGTCACCGTGTCGAGGTCCGGGCTGACGTGCAGCCCGTGCAGGACGGCGTCGTCACCCGTGTTGCCGATCACGGTGATCTCGCCCGCCGGCACGACGGTGACGAGCCCGGCGAGCAGACGCGCCGCCCCCACCCCGCCGGCGAGGACCGTGATCATCGCCGGGGACGGCCGCCCACCTGGCGGGCGACAGAGGCGAGGGTGGCCGCGACGCCCTCTTCGAGCGAGGTCCACGGCGCCCAGCCGAGGTGGAGCTTGGCCCGGGCCGGGTCGAGCGCGCTCGCCCGCAGGTCGCCGGGACGAGCCGGCCCGCGCTCCGGTGCCAGCTCCGACCCCGCCTGCGACGCCATCGTCGCGTAGAGCTGCACGATGGAGGTCTGGACCCCCGTGCCGACGTTGAGGACCAGCCCACCACCACGCTCGATCGCGCGGCTGAAGGCGTCGACGACGTCGTCGACGAAGACGAAGTCGCGTGTCTGTTGACCGTCGCCGTCGATCGTCGCCGCCCGGCCGGCGACGAGGTCGGCGGCGAAACGGGCGACGACGCCGGCCTCGCCATGGACGTCCTGGCGCGGCCCGTAGACGTTGGCGAGCGCGAGCGCGGTGAACTCCAACCCGTAGCGGTCACGGAACGCGGCGAAGTAGTCGATCGCGACCTTCTTCGAGATCCCGTAGGGCGAGATCGGCCGGAACGGATGGGTCTCGTCGACGGGGAGCTCCCGCGGCTCGACCTCGCCGTACAGGGTGCCCCCGCTCGCGGCGTACACGATCTTGCGCACGTCGGCGCGCCGCGCCCCGTCAACGACCCGGACGGACCCGACGACGTTCACCGCGGCGTCGCGACCGGGGTCGCGCACCGACGCGGCGACGCTCGACTGGCCGGCAAGGTGGAAGATGATCTCGGGTCGCCGACTTGCGATCAGCGCGCCGACGGCGTCGTCAGTCACGTCGATCTGGTGGAATCGGAACGCGCCGCCCGAGGCGCGGGCCTGCGACAGGTTGGCGAGCGAGCCGGTCGACAGGTCGTCGATGACGTCGACGACATGACCCTCGGCAAGGAGACGGTCGACGAGGTTCGAGCCGATGAACCCCGCCCCGCCGGTGACGAGCGCGCGCACGAGCGGAGTCAGTCGGGGCGACGCGCGCCGATGAGCACGTCGTCGTCGTCGACGACGTATCCCGCGCCGATCACCGTCGACGCGGAGAGTTGCGCGCCTTGGCCGATCACCGCCCCGGGACCGACGATTGAATCCTCGACCACGGCCTTGCCGGCGATGCGCGCGCCCGACAAGACCACCGAGCCGCGCACCGTTGCCCCCGACGACACCCGCGCCGACGCTCCAAGAATGGCGTCCTCGACGAGCGCCCCGGATTCGACGACCGCACCCGCGGCGAGGAACGCACACCCCAGCACCTCGCCGTCGAGCACCGCACCCGGTGCGACAAACACGTTCGGCCCGCGCCGCTCGTTGTCGGGCAGGATGACGTTCGGGCGCAGGCCGCGCAGGATGTCAAGCTGTGCTTGCACGTACCTTTCCGGCGTCCCCGTATCGATCCAGTAGGCATCGGAGGCGTAGGCGTAGACCTCGCCCCGGCCGACAAAGAGCGGCAGGATCTCGCGCTCGACCGACACCGTGCGGCCGTGTGCGATCGCGGCGAGCACTCGGGGTTCGAAGATGTAGCTCCCGGCGTTAATGAGATTCGACGGCGCCTCGTCCCGCGGCGGCTTCTCGACGAAGCTGAGCACCCGCCCCGTCTCGTCGAGCGCCGCGACGCCGAAGGGCGACGGGTCCTCCACGGCGGTCAGCGCGATCGTGATCGCGGCCTGGCGCGCCCGGTGCAGGCGGACGAGCTCACCGAGGTCGAGATCGGTCAGGATGTCGCCGTTGAAGACGAGAACCGGCTCGTCGAGCATCTCCGCGGTCTCCGCGGCGAAAAGCACTGCTCCCGCCGTGTCGAGCGGATGCGGTTCGACCGCGTAGCACAGCTCCACGCCGGCCCAGGTCTCCCCGGGGAAGACTTCAAGGAACGGCTCCGGCTGGTAACCGAGCGAGAGCGCGACCCTCGTCACGCCGTGCAGGCCAAGCCACTCGACGATCCGGGCGATGATCGGGCGCTCGACGATCGGCAGCATCGGTTTCGGGACGTCGTAGGTGAGGGGACGCAGCCTCGTCCCCTCCCCGCCGACGAGCACGATTCCCTGCACGTCAGCTGCTCCCTGTCGTATCCCCGATCACGACTACTTACTTCTTCGCGGGCTGCGTCGTCGTCGTGGTGGTCGACGTCGTGGTGGTCGACGATCCCGACTTCCCGGTGAGCGCCTGCTCGAGGGTCGACCTCGTCGTGGTGGGCGGCGGCGGGATCCCGTCGCCCCGCGGGATGAACGCGAGCGTGATCATCTCGCCGTTCGTGATGTGGATCTTCGTCGGGTTGGCGACGGTCTTGCCCGTGGTCGTCGTCGGCGAAGCCCACACCGCGGCGACGAGTGTCCCTTTGCCCTTCTCCGGCCCGGCGCAGGTGTCGCCGTTCTTCCAGGTGCGCTGGCCCTTGCCCGGGTAGTGCAGCTCGGTCGAGGTCAGCTTGAAGCCCGAGTACTTGTCGGCGAAAAGTCCCAGCGTGGCCTTCTTGCCCTCATAGTCGGACGCCCCGCTCGTGACGGAGCCCGGCGCGGCGTTGATCAGCCCGTCGCCGTACGTACGCAACCCGGTCGAGCCGAAGTTCGTGCTCGCCGGCAGGTTTGGCTCGATTGTTCCGCAGATGTCGACGGCGAGCGCGGCGTTCCAGTGGTCACCCGTCGTCGGCCCGATCGTCGTGACCGGATGCAGCGCCTCGTTCCGGCTGTACACGATGAGGACGCACCCGGCGATGACGATGACGATAATGAGGAAGTACCACGCCATGGGCCGCCGGGCCCGGTAGCTCTTGCTGCCGCCGCTCGCGGCGGCGCGCGCGACGGTGCGTCCAAAGGATCCTCGTGCCATGGCGCGCTGAGCTTAGTCAAGCCTCGACGTGCGACGACCCCGTCGGGTCGACAGCAACTGCCGTGCGCTGGCGAGACCCAGCCGCACGACGAGCCCGGCGGCTACCGGGATGAGGAGCACCGAGCGCGCCCCGACCAACGTCTTGCGCGCGAAGCGCAGCGCCGAGCGGTGGTGCGCGGCGAGCATGCGGTAGGGGTGCACCGCCGTCGACAGCCCCTGCTGGTGGACGGCGACCGCCGAGGGCTCGTAGAGCACGCGCCACCCGGCGCGCCGCAGCCGCCAACACAGGTCGAGGTCCTCGACGTACATGAAGTAGCCCTCGTCGAAGCCGCCGACCGATTCGAACGCCTCCCGACGAACGAGGCAACAGGCGCCCGAGACCCAGTCCGCCTCCCCGGTTTCCTGCCCGGCGCCGGGACCCGACGACCGGCCTTCCCGGTACCTTTTCGTCCAGCGGTTGTTCGGCCAGAACAACCCGACAAGGGCGTGCCCCGCTCCCACCCCGACGGACGGGAACGATCGCGCCGACGGGTACACCGCGCCGCCCGGCTCCCGGATCGACGGTCCGACGACGGCAACGTCGGGCGCGGCGGCGAGTCTCGTCGCGAGCGCGTCGATGGCACCCGGTTGGACGACGACGTCGGGGTTGGCGATGAGGACGAACTCGGCGGAGAGGGCCGGCACGCCCCGGTTCACGGCCTTCCCGTAACCGAGGTTCCGGTCGGCCCGTTCGATCCGCACGCCCTCCGTCCCGAGCTCCGCGAGCGCCGCGAGCGACCCGTCGACCGAACCGTTGTCGACGACGACGATCTCCGGCACTCCGGCGGACCGCAGGCTCGCCACGCAGGCGGCGAGCGCGGCCCCGCTGTTGTAGTTCACGACCACGGCACCGGTTCGGCCGACCGGACCCTGCGGTCCGCTCACGACGAGGCGGGCGTCGGGGTGGCCCTCAACTGGTGAGCTCCGCGACGAGCGCGCTGACCGACGCCCGCCAGTCGGGCAGCAGCGCCATCCCCGACAGCCGCAGGGCCGCGTTGTCCAACACGGAGTTCTGCGGACGCGGCGCGGCCCGCGGCGGGACGAGGTCCCCCGTCGAGATCGGCTCGACCCGCGACGAGTCCCCGCCAGCCGCCTCGACCACGGCGCAGGCGAAGCCGAACCACGAGGTCGTCCCCTGGTTCGTCACGTGGAACAGCCCACTGCGCCGCTCGAGGGAAAGCGACACGAGCATGCGCGCCAGATCGTGAGCGACCGTGGGGCTCCCCCGCTGGTCGGCGACGAACCGCAAGGGGGCGTCGGAATCCATCAGCCCGAGGACTGTCTTCACCATGTTCGAGCCGTGCCGGCCGACGAGCCAGGAGGTGCGGACGACGAGCCCGTCCGGGGGGAGCTCGCGCTCGCCCGCGAGTTTCGACCGCCCGTAGAGCGAGAGAGGATTCGGCTCATCCCACTCCGTGTACGGGCGATCGAGTGTCCCGTCAAACACGTAGTCCGTCGACACGTACGTCACGTGCGCGCCGACGAGACGGGCCGCCTCGACGACGTGCCGCGTCCCGAGGGCGTTCACCGACCAGGCGAGGTCACGTTCGGTCTCGCAGGCATCGACCGCGGTGTAGGCGGCGAGGTGGATGACGAGCGCCGGCGCGTGGCTGGCGATCGAGGACATGACGGCATCGCGGTCGGTGACGTCGAGATCAGGCAGGTCGGAGGCGACGACCTCGAAGCCACGGCTCTTCGTCCGCTCCGCCGAGCGGCGCTCGAGCTCGGCGACGACCTCGGTTCCGAGCTGACCCCGGGCACCGGTGACGAGGACGCGCATCGCGAACCCTCAGCGCCTCTCCGGGGGGTTGGCAGGCGCACCCGAGGCGAGGGGAGCCGCCTCCCAGGATCCTTCGACGACCGGGGAACGACCGATGAGCGGCCTCCACCACGCCTCGTTCGCCCGGTACCACTCGACCGTCGCGGCGAGCCCCGAGGCGAAATCGACGGTCGCCGACCATCCGAGCTTGGCGCGGATCTTCGACGAGTCGAGCAGGTACCGCCGGTCGTGGCCGGGGCGGTCCGGGACGATCGTCTTCAGCGATGCCGGCGCTCGGGCCGCGGCGAGCACGCCGTCGGCGACTTCCTCGATCGAGGCCTCGAAGCCCGAGCCGACGTTGTAGGTCTCCCCGGGCTCGCCGAGCCGCAGCACGGCGTCGACCGCCCGGCAGTGATCGTCGACGTGCAGCCATTCGCGCCGGTTCAGCACCGAGGCGTAGAGGGGCAGCGGCTCGCCGCCGAGGGCCCGCGTGGCGAACAGCGGGATCACCTTCTCGGGGAACTGGTACGGCCCGTAGTTGTTACAGCAATTCGAGATCGTCACCGGCAGGCCGAAGGTCTCGCCGTAGCAGCGCACCACATGGTCCGAGCCCGCCTTCGAGGCGTTGTACGGGGTCCTCGGTCGATACGGCGACTCCTCCGTGAACGACTCGTCGCTGTCGAGGGCGAGATCCCCGTAGACCTCGCAGGTCGAGATGTGATGGAACCGTTCGACTCCGACGCGGCGGGCCGCGTCGCAGAGTGCCTGGGTGCCGAGCACGTTCGTCCGGAAAAACCGGGTCGGGTCGAGGACCGCCAGGCTGTTGTGGGATTCGGCGGCGAAATTCACGATCGTCGCGATCCGCTCGGCACGCAGGACACCCTCGACGAGGGCCTGGTCCGCGATGTCGCCGTGCACGAAACCGACACCCGCCGTCTCCTCGAGCGGTTCCAGGCTCGACCGGTTTCCCGCGTAGGTCAACGCGTCGAGGACGACCACGGAGTCTTCGGGGTGCTCCCCCACCCAGTAGCGCACGAAATTCGAACCGATGAAGCCCGCACCCCCGGTGACGAGCAGTCGCATGGACCGCAAGGGTAGCGACCGTTCCGCCCCGACGGATTCCAGCTCCCTCTGGGGCCCGTTTTGCCCGGACCCGCACGACAGTCACGGTCGGTTCTGGCCGGGCAACCCTCAATCCCACGCGATCCGCGTGGCGCTCAGCTCGCGCTGCCTCCGTCGAGCGGATCGTCCCGCAGGTGGATGATGTCGGCTGCGTCGAGGGCGACCTCGCCGCCGCCGAGATCGACGACGAGCCGGCCGGCGTCGTCGATCAGGCGCGCGAGACCGGAGAACGACCCCCTCACCGTGTCGGCGCGCACCCGCCGGCCCAGCGTGGAGCACCTGGCCCGGTATTCTTCCATCGTCGACCGGTCGGGCGACCGGTTCGCGCCCCACCGGTGCCGCAACGATCTGAGCATCGCCTCGAGCACCTCGTCGCGGGCGACAGGACGGCCGGCGAGCTCGGTGAGCCCCGTGACCCGTCCGGCGGCCTCCTCGCCGAGCAGGGCCAGAACGCCCCCTGCCTTGAGGTTGATCCCGACACCGACGACGAGCGCGGCCGGCGCCTGACCGGCGCGGTCGGCGGGGGCGACGACTTCGGCGAGGACGCCTCCCACCTTGGCGTCCCCCGCCACGAGATCGTTCGGCCACTTCATCGTGATCGGTACCCCGCTCGTCTGCGCCGCCGCGTCGGCCGCGGCGAGCGCGACGGCGGTCGGCACCAGGTGGAGGTCCTCCACGCCGAGGCCCGGGCGGAGGACGACCGAGCAAAGGAGCGCCTCCCCCCGCGGGGCGACCCAGGTCCGTGCGAGCCGTCCGCGTCCGGCCGTCTGCTCCTCGGCGACGACGACGAGTCCGTCGGGTGCGCCGCGGCGCGCCGCATCGGCCGCGTAACGATTCGTCGAGTCGACGACGTCGAGCCGCACCACGTTCGTGAAATCCGGCGAACCGGAACTAGCCTGCTCGGGACGGACGCGGGAGCTGCCAACCCCCCGAGGGGACCGACGCATCCGCACGGCTGAACGATACGCACGGAGTGGAGCGCGTGTTCGACAAGGTCCTCATCGCGAACCGGGGTGAGATTGCCGTCCGCGTCGCGCGCACCTGCCGGGAGCTCGGCGTGGCGACGGCAGCCGTCTACTCCGAGGCGGATCGGGACGCCCTCCACGTGCGGTTCGCCGACGAGGCCTACTCGCTCGGTCCCGGTGGGCCGGGCGAGACGTATCTCAGCATCGGCAGGCTCGTCGAGGTCCTCCACCGTTCGGGCGCCGAGGCCGTCCACCCCGGTTACGGCTTCCTGGCGGAGAACGCGGCGTTCGCCCAGGCGGTCGCCGAGGCCGGCGCGACGTTCGTCGGGCCCTCCCCCGCGGCCATCGAAACGATGGGTTCCAAACTGACGGCTCGGTCCGCGGCAGACCGCGTCGGGGTCGCCGGCGTGCCCGGCCGCGATGAAGCGGTCACGTCGTCACGAGAGGTGCTCGCGTTCGGCGCCGAATACGGCTACCCCGTGGCGATCAAGGCCGCCTACGGCGGTGGCGGGCGCGGGATGAAGATCGTCGCGGGCCCCGACGACGTCGACCAGGCGCTCGCCGCAGCCCGGAGGGAGGCGGAATCGTTCTTCGGCCGCGCCGATGTCTACCTCGAGCGCTACCTCGCGGCGTCGCGTCATGTCGAGATGCAGATCGTTTCGGACCGCTTCGGCGACACGGTCTGGTTCGGCGAACGGGACTGTTCGAGCCAGCGGCGCCACCAGAAGCTCGTCGAGGAGACGCCGGCGCCGGGGATTTCCGGCGAGGTGCGCTCCGCGATGGGTGACGCGGCGCTCCGTGTCGCCGCCGCCTGCGGCTACGAAGGTGCGGGAACCGTCGAGTTCCTCTACGAAGCAGGCAGTTTCTACTTCCTCGAGATGAACACCCGCTTGCAGGTCGAACATCCGATCACCGAGATGGTCACCGGTGTCGATCTCGTCGCGCTGCAGCTGCGCGTCGCGGCGGGCGAGCCGCTCGGTTTCTCCCAAGACGAGATCGTCCGTCGCGGCCACGCGATCGAGTGCCGCATCAACGCCGAGGATCCGTCGGGCGGCCGCTTCTTCCCGAGCCCGGGACGCATCACGCGCTTCCGCTTCGCCGACGGCTTCGGCGTGCGGACCGACACCGGCTACGAGCAAGGCGACGTCGTTGGCCCGGAGTTCGACAACCTCGTTGCCAAGCTCGTCGTCTGGGGAGCCGACCGCGAGCAGGCCCGGCGGCGGATGATCCGCGCGCTCGACGAGACGGTCATCGAGGGCATCGCGACGACGATCCCGGCCGCGCGCGCCATCCTCACCCACGAGGACTTCATTGCCGCCCGGCACTCGACCCGGTTCGTCGAGGACCGGATCGACTTCTCCTCGCTCCCGCCGGCCCACGTCCCGGACGGCACCGCCGACGAGGAGGGCCGCGTCCTGCGGACTGTCGATGCCGAGGTCGACGGCCGCCTCTACTCGGTGCGCCTCTACGTCCCCGGCCCGGCGGGTTCGGCGCGCGCCGCGGCGACGAGGCGGCGCCACGGGCGCGGCACGACCGCCCCGTCGGACGGGACGGTCACCGTCCCGATGCAGGGCACCGTGGCGCAGGTTCTCGTCGCCGAGGGTGACGAGGTCGCCGCCGATGACGTCCTTTGCATACTGGAGGCAATGAAGATGGAGAATCCGATCCGGGCCTCGATCGCCGGCACGGTGCAGGAGGTCAGGGTCCACCCCGGCGACGCGGTCGGTTTCGGCGACGTCGTCGCGGTGATCACGTGACCCCGACCGCCCGCCGGGTGTCGGCGGCCAAGGAGAGCGCCCGGGCGACGGTCACCGCCGCGTTCCCCCGTCTCGTCGAGCTCTCCCACCGCATCCACGCCCACCCGGAGCTCGGCTTCTGCGAGGTCGAGGCGGCGTCCTGGTGCGCGACGGCTCTGGAAGCCGCCGGATTTGACGTGCGTCGCGGTGTCGCCGGCCTTCCGACGGCCTTCGACGCCACGATCGGGAGCGGCCCTCTCGCCGTCGGGATCTGCTGCGAGTACGACGCGCTGCCCGACATCGGGCACGCCTGCGGCCACAACGTGATCGCCGCCGCGGGCGTCGGAGCGGGACTCGCGCTCGCCCCGCTCGCCGACGCGCTCCGCTGCACGATCCACGTCTTCGGCACCCCCGCCGAGGAGGGCGGCGGGGGCAAGATCCTCATGCTCAACGCCGGGGTGTTCGACGGGCTGTGCGCCGCGCTGATGGTCCACCCGGCCCCCGGCGAGCTCGTCCAGATGCCCTGCCTCGCGATCTCGCATTTCGACGTGCGTTTCGTCGGCAAGGAGGCACACGCCTCGGCGTACCCCGAGCTCGGCGTGAACGCGGCCGACGCCGCCACGATCGCCCAGGTCGCCGTGGGGCTGCTGCGCCAGCACGCCGGGGCCGGGGACCAGGTCCACGGGATCATCACGAACGGCGGCGCGGCGCCGAACATCGTTCCGGGGCTCGCGGAGGCGAAGTACTACGTGCGCTCCGCGACGCTCGCCGGCCTCGCCGAATGGGAGCCCCGCGTCCGGCGTTGCTTCGAGGCCGGAGCCCTGGCGACCGGCTGTTCGGTCGAGTTCGTCACGCGCTGCCCGTCGTACTCGGAGTTCCGAGCTGACGAGGCGATGGGGGCGCGTTACCGGGCCAACGCCGAGTCGCTCGGGCGCATCTTCCCGCCACCGCCAGAGCACCCGCTCACGGCGTCGACCGACATGGCGAACCTCTCGCTCGTCATCCCGGCGATCCACCCGACTCTCGACATCGGGTCCGCACCCGCCGTCAACCACCAGCCGGAGTTCGCGGCGCACTGCGTGACCCCCGCGGCTGACAAGGCCGTCGGCGACGGTGCGACGGCGATGGCGTGGACCGTGATCGACCTCGCCCTCGACGAGACCGAACGGGAGCGGCTGCTCGGCGGCGCGCTGAGAAGGGCCTGACCCGGTCGGCTCCGCACGGGGGACGGCGACGCCGGCCGCGGAGCCGCGGTGGTCAGTGGGCGGATGATGCCGCGGCGTAGTGCGGCCGGCAGAGCTGGTCGTACTCGGCGATCACGATCTCTCCGGCCAACTCCCCGCAGGCCGGGCAGGCGGGGTCGCGGCGGAACGAGAAGCTCCGGAACTCCTCGGCGAGGGCGTCGTAGGCGAGCAGACGGCCGACGAGCGGCTCGCCGATCCCGACCAGCAGCTTGATCGCCTCGACCGCCTGGATCGAGCCGATGATCCCCGGCAGCACTCCGAGGACGCCCGCCTCGGCACACGATGGCGCGAACTCGGCCGGCGGCGGTTCGGGGAACAGGCACCGGTAGCACGGTCCGACGTAGGGCTGGAAGACGGTCGCCTGGCCCTCGAATCGGAAGATCGAGCCGTGGACGACCGTGGTCCTCGTGAGGAGCGCCGCGTCGTTCACGAGGTAGCGCGACGGGAAGTTGTCCGTCGCGTCGACGACGAGGTCGTAGCCCGACATGATCTCGACGACGTTGTCCGCACCGAGCCGAACGTCGTGGGTGACGACATTGACGTCAGGGTTCAGCGCCGTCAGGGTCTTTCTGGCCGATTCGACCTTGCGCTCGCCGATCCGGTCGCTGTTGTGGAGGATCTGGCGCTGGAGGTTCGACCGGTCGACGACGTCCATGTCGAGGATCCCGATCGTGCCGACCCCGGCGGCCGCGAGGTAGATCGAGGCCGGCGAGCCGAGACCGCCGGCGCCAAGGACGAGGACCTTCGAATCCAGCAGCTTCTGCTGGCCGGACGGCCCGATCTCGGGCAGGAGCAGGTGACGCTGGTAGCGGTTGCGCTGCTCGTCGCTCAGAACCCGCGGAGTCGACCACGGATGACCTTCGTCCTTCCAGCGGTTGAACCCGCCGGCCATCGATGCCACGTCGCTGTAGCCGAGTTCGGCGAGTGTCTTGGCCGCGAAGGCCGAACGAACGCCGCCGGCGCAGTAGACGACGACCGGTTTGCTCTTGTCGGGTATCCGCCCTTCGACCTCGAGCTCGAGCGAACCCCGGGCCACGTGAACCGCTCCGGCGATCGCTCCTTGGGAATATTCCTCTGCCTCGCGCACGTCGAGCATCACGGTGTCAGCCGCGCGCGGCTCAACTTCGGCGGGTTCGACCTCCCGGATCTGCCGTCTTACGGCGGCGAGCATCTCGTTCAGGGTTGACAAAAGCTCTCCTCAGACTCTCCGCAAGCCGGTGGCCCCGTGCCGACCGGGACCTTCATCACAGCCCGTCGGCAATAAAAACACTACCAGCGGAGTCGACATTCCCGTGCTGCCACGGCGCCCGACAGAGGCGACCAGTAGCGTGCCCGACGTGGAGTTTTTCGACGTCGCGCTCCGCAGGCGCATGACGCGTCGTTTCGATCCCCGGCCGATCCCCCGCCACGTGCTCGCCCGCATCGTCGCGACCGCGGCGAGCGCGCCCTCCGCGGGGAAGACCGACGGCGTCGAGCTTCTCGTCCTCGAGTCGCCCGGCCTCCGCGCCCTTTTCTGGGAACTCGCCTCGGATCGCGTCTGGCGCGAGAACGGCCCCGAGTCGGCGGGACTCCTCGCCGCCCCGGTGATCATCGTGCCGGTCGCGGATCCCGAGGCGTACGTCGCGCGCTACGCGCGCTGTGACAAGGAATCCTCGGGACTCCACTGCCTCCCCGCCGACGACTGGCCCGTCCCGTACTGGACCGTTGACGCGTCGTTCGCGGCGATGCTCGTGCTGCTCGCCGCGGACGATGCCGGCCTCGGCGCGCTGTTCTTCCGGCTCCACACGCCGGCACAGTCGCTGCTCACCGGGCTCGGATTGCCGGAGAACCGCGTCGTGATCGGCGCGATCGCGGTCGGCCATCCGGCCTCCCGCCCGCCGGCGAACTAGCGGACGCCGCCCGTCCGGGTGTCCTCCGCTCGCTCGTCGCGGTCGCCGTGACGTCCTTGTCCGGGCTGAGCGCCGGTGACAGGGTTGACGCCATGCGCGGAACGGCTCGACCTCCGACGTTCGGCCCACGCCGACGGGTCGTCACGACAAGGCAGAGCGCGTGATCGGGTTCCTCGGCTCCGCGCCGCTCGCGCCCGGATACGCGGGTGAGCCGTTCTGGTGGGACGGGGTCGACTTTCCCACCACGGCAACCGACCGTCCGCCCAGCGACGCGGACATCGTCGTCGTCGGCGCCGGCTATACGGGTCTGGCGGTCGCCTACGAAGCCGCGCGCCGCGGGCGTGCCGTCGTCGTGTTCGACCGCGACGACCCGGCGCGGGGCGCGAGCAGTCGCAACGGCGGCATGGTCCTGCCGGGACTGAAGTCCGACCTCACCACGACGCTCGGTGCCGAGAACGGTCGGGCACTCTGGGATGAGACCGTCTCGGCCGTCGAGGGCCTCGGTCGGCTCATCGACGAGCACGGCGTCGCCTGCGACTGGTCCCGATCGGGACACGTCGAGCTCGCCCACCATCCGCGTGCGGCACGTCGCTTCGCCGCGGTCGCCCGCTCGTTCAGCTCGGTCGGCGAAGACGCCCGGTTCCTCGACAAAAAAGAGCTTCCGGCCGAGATCGGCTCCGATCGATTCTGTGGCGCGCTCGTCGTCGAACGGAGTGCGTCCATCCATCCCGGCAAGTGGGCGGCCGCGCTCCTTTCGCTGGCGATGAGCGCCGGCGCTCTCGTGGTCGGCCGTTGCGGCGTGCGGCACGTCGAACGGGCCGCGGCAGGGTTCCGCGTCGACACCGAACGCGGGCTCGTCCACGCCCGCGAGGTCGTCGTCGCGACGAACGCCACGACGGACGCCTCGCTCTCACCCTGGCTCGCCCGCAGGATCCTTCCGGTCGGGAGCTACATCATCGCCACCGAACCGCTCGACCCCGGTGTCGCAGCCGCCGTGAGCCCGCGGAGGAGGATGTTCTTCGACTCGCGCAACTTCCTCTGCTACTGGCGGCTCTCACCGGACGGCCGGCGCATGCTCTTTGGCGGCCGGACGTCGTTCGCCCCCACGACCGTCGAGCGGGCGCGTGACCGTCTCTACGCCGTCATGACCTGGGTGCACCCACAGCTCGCCGGGGTCGCGGTCGAACGCGCCTGGGGCGGCGAGGTCGCCATGACCTTCGATCAGCTACCCCACCTCGGCCGGCACCCAGCGACCGGCATCGTCTACGCCATGGGCTACTGCGGATCGGGGGTCGCGCTCTCGACGCACTTCGGACTCCTCGTCGCCCGGTACCTGTGCGGCGATGGCGAACTCGGGCCTTTCGCCCGGCGAGGTTGGCCCGCGGTGCCGCTCCCGGCGCGGATCCCCGGGCTGCTCCCCGTCGCCGGGCTGTGGTACCAGGGGCGCGACGTTCTCGGGCTCTGACGGATTTCGGTCCTCGGCGCGGTCCGCACGTCACGACCGCGCCGGGACGGGCCGCAGCTCGCGCGGCGCCGCCCCTCGCGGTTGTTGCGCCCGAGGGCGCGCGGGCCTACGGGTTGACCGCCGCGCAGAACTCCGCGAAGACCTCGACGAACCGGTCGATATGACTCTCGTCGTGGCGCACCGAGATCGTCCACTGCTCTTCGTTCCCCGGCGTCATGAAGACGCCGCGGTTGACGAGCCAGGCCCAGGACGCGTTGAAAAGATCGACGTTCGTCTCGAGGAAGCTCCGGTAGTCGACGAGCGGCTCGGGCCGGTACGAGACGCATCCCTTGCAACCGAGGTCGACGACGTGGGCCGGGATCGCGTGCTCGTCGATCGCCTTGCGACAACCCTCGGCGAGGCGGGCGCCCATCTTCTTGAAGTGCTCGTACGCCTCCGGCGTCAGCACCTCGGTGAGGGCCGCCAGCCCCGCGGCGACGACCAGTGGGTTCCCGTTGAACGTCCCCTGCTGGGCGATCCCGGACGCGATCTCGTCCATGAGATCGGCGCGCCCGCCGAAGGCACCCGCCGGCGTGCCGCCGAACACCGACTTCGCGAAGCACGACAGATCCGGCTGCACGCCGAACATCTCGGTCGCGCCGCCGGCGGCGATGGTGGCACCGCACTTCACCTCGTCGAAGATGAGGACGATCCCGTATCGCGTGCACAGCTCCCGCAATCCCTCGAGATAGCCGGGACGCGGCAGCACGATCCCGATGTTCATCATCACGGGCTCGATGATGAGACAGGCAATCTCGGAGCCCCGCTCGGCGAAGAGCTTCTCGGCCGCGGCGAGATCGTTATAGGGGACGGCGAGCGTCCACTTGCCCATCTCGGCCGGGATCCCCCGCGAGGCGGGGGGCTCGGTCGCCTGGTTCTCGCTCGCCTCGAGCAGCATGAGGCTCGGCGTCACCGAGAACATGACCGAGTCGTGGTGGCCGTGGTAGGAGCCTTCGATCTTGCAGATCGTGTCCCGCCCGGTCGCGCCGCGCGCGACGCGGATCGCGTCCATCGTCGCTTCGGTGCCGGAGTTTACGAACCGGACCCGTTCCATCCGGAACCGGCGGCAGAGCTCCTCGGCGAGCCGGACCGTGGACTCAGTGGTCACGGCGAAGTGGGTGCCCGAGTGGGCAGCCCGCCCGATCGCCGCGGCAACGGCGGGGTGGGCGTGGCCGACCGCCATCGCGCCAAATCCGTTGTGGTAGTCGATGTAGCGGTGGCCGTCGACGTCGACGACCTCTGCGCCGTCACCCGAGGCGAGGTAGATCGGATACGGCTCGGCCGCCTGGAACGACGACGCCACGCCGAGCGGCATCGTCTTGCGGGCCCGCTCGTAAAGCGCCCGCGACCGCGGCGTCGAGTCGACGAGCTTGGCGAGCTCGGACTGGAACAGGTTCACCGCCCTCGCGGTCAGCTCGTCGGATCCTGCCATGACTGATCCGCTGTTTTCCCTGGTCGTACCCATCGTCTCACGTCCATCTGCTATGTCGTTCGTGCGACCCCGACGGGGCCGCGCGCGGGTGCGACGACGCACCCTTTGTGCACAATTCTCCCATCCGGGCAGAGGCGAGGCAAAGGGCCAGCGCCGAGTGCCGACCCGCCGGCCGCCCACGTCGCCTCCCCGTGACTCCGGGGCTAACGTCACCGCAACTATCTCGGCACGAGGGGGTTGCCGATGGCGACGACGACGGACCTGGTCGGGGCTCCGGTTGCCGACCGTGCCCCCACGAAGGGCCTGAAGACCGGCGCGCTCGGCCTTGTGTCGAGCATCGTGATCGGCGTCGCCTCGACGGCTCCCGCCTACAGCCTCGCGGCGTCCCTCGGTCTCGTCACCGCCGCGGTCGGGTTGCTCGCGCCCTCGGTAATGGTGCTCGCCTTCATCCCGATGCTCTTCATCGCCGCGGCGTACTTCTATCTCAACCGGGTGGACCCGGACTGCGGCACCACGTTCACCTGGGTCACCCGGGCGATCGGCCCGAAGACCGGCTGGATGGCCGGCTGGGGGATCCTCATCACCGACCTCGTCGTCATGCCGAGCCTCGCCCAGATCGCCGGCCAGTACACGTTCCTGCTGTTCGGCGCCAACGGCGCCGCCAACAGCCGCTTCTGGGTGGGTTTCCTGGGTGTGATCTGGATCATCGTCATGACGGCGATCTGCGTGATCGGGATCGAGCTCTCCGCCCGGACCCAGGTAGGCCTGCTCGGCGCCGAGATCGTCATCCTCGCGATCTTTGCCGCCGTCGCCCTCGCCAAGGTCTACGGCTCGCACATCGCGCACAGCCTCCACCCGACGCTCGGATGGCTCAACCCGCTCCACATCTCCTCGACCGGCGCCCTGGCGGGCGCGATCCTCACCGCCGTCTTCATCTACTGGGGGTGGGACACCGCGGTCACGGTGAACGAGGAGGCCAAGGACACCAAGCGCACGCCCGGTATCGCCGCCGTGCTCTCGACGCTCGTGCTCGTCGGGATCTACGTCATCGTGTCGATCGCCGCGCAGGCGTTCCACGGCGCGGGATTCCTCACGGCCAACAGCAACGACGTGCTGAACGCGCTGAGCCGCGACGTCTTCGGTAGCGGCTGGGACAAGTTCCTCGTGCTCGCCGTGCTCACCTCGGCGTCGGCGTCGACCCAGACGACCATCCTGCCGGCAGCTCGGTCCGCGCTCTCGATGTCGGTCCACAAAGCGATCCCGCGGCGTTTCGGAACGATCCACCCGCGCTTCCTCACCCCGGCCTACGCGACCTCCTGGTTCGGCGTGCTCTCGATCGTCTGGTTCGTGGGGCTCTCCATCCTCAGCAACGAGGTCCTCCTCGATTCCATCCTCGCCCTGGGGTTCGGCATCGCCTTCTACTACGCCATGACCGGCTATGCCTGTGTCATCTACTACCGGCGCCTGCTGCTAAAGAGCTTGAAGAACCTCGTGTTCGTCGGCCTCGCGCCGCTCGTCGGCGCGCTCATCCTGACGTGGGCCTTCCTCGACTCGATCTTCGTCTACTCCAACCCGGCGAATGCCGCGGGCGACCAGGTCTGGTTCCACTTCGTCAAGTTCAACGTCCACATCGTCGGCATCCACTTCTACGCCGACGGGCTCGGGCCACCCCTCGTCATCGGGCTCGGACTGCTGATCATCGGTCTTCCGCTCATGCTGGCGTGGATGCTCCGCCATCGCGAGTTCTTCCGCCACACCGCCGAGCACGCCGAATCGCTACACGACACGGCGCCCCCCCTCACACCGGGCGCCCCCGTGGTGACGGACTGATGGCGGGCGACATCGTCCTCGGCTTCGACGGCTCGGCCGGCGCCAAATTGGCGCTCGAGGTCGCCGTCACCCTCGCCCGCGCCTTCGACGCGACGCTCGCGATCGTCTTCGGCTACGAACCGAACCCGATGGGCGGAGAAACCTCCGACTACCAGTACCAGCTGAAACGCCTCGGCGAGGGTTTCGTGAACGCCGCCGCCGCCGAGGCCCGACTCGTCGACCCCGCCCTCAGCGTCGAACCGCTCGTCGTCGGGTTGCGCCCGGTCGACGCCCTCATCGAGACGGCCGCCGAACGCGAGGCCCGCCTCATCGTCGTCGGCTCGCACGGGGAGCTCCCGCTCGTCGGGACGATCCTCGGCTCGGTGCCCCACAAGCTCCTCCACCACGCGAAGATCCCCGTCCTCGTCGTCCCGCGCCCCGACTGAGCCCGCGACCTCGCCCGACCCTTCCGGCGGACGGTCGGCCCGGTAGGTGACCGGGTAGCACCGGCCCGCAGAATCGGCTCAACGATCCCCACATCCGGCGGCGACCGGGTGCCGAGGCCGGAGGTGGTGAGGTGACGGACGTCCCCGAGACGATCGCGTTCGGTCGGCGGATCCGCGTCACGCGCTGGGTCGACGCGGCGGGCGAGGGCAGCGGCCACGACGCGCGCTCGGAGTACGTGGAGCGTTACTGGCTCCCGATCCTCGGACCCTCGACGACGTGCCTGCTCCGTCACCTCGCCGAGCGCCTCGCGCGCTCGCCCTCGGGTTGCATGCTCGACGTCACCGAAACCGCCCGTTCGCTCGGACTCGGTGAGCGGGCGGGACGTCACGCGCCTTTCATGCGCACGCTCGCCCGCGCCATCGACTTCTCGATGATCCGGGTCGACCCGCCCGACGGCCTCGCCGCCCGGGTCCGGCTGCCGACGCTCTCGGCGCGGCACCTCGCGCGGCTTCCCGCGTCGCTGCGCGCCGCGCACACGCTCGCCGGCGCCGCGGCACCGGAGCAGGACCCGGCGAACCGCCTGCGGAACCACGGTCGGCAGCTCGCGATGAGCCTGGCGTCGATCGGCGCGGCCCGTGACGAGATCGAGCACCAGCTGCTCTCGTGGCGCTTCGACCCCCCGCTCGCCCGGACGTGCGCCTCTTGGGCGGCGAACGAGGCGGCGCGCACCCATGGATCGTGCCCGGTGGGCGACCTTCGCTAGCGTCGAATCATGCCGCGGGACATGGGATCGCCGAGTGGCGCCCGGGTCGCGCTCGCGACGTGTTCCCGATTCCCCGATCTCGCCGAGGACGGGCCTGCGATGCTCGACGCTCTCGCACGGCGCGGCCTCGAGGCGACGCCACAGATCTGGGACGAGCCCGAGACCGACTGGGACCGCTTCGATCTCGTCGTCGTCCGCGCGACCTGGGACTACACCGAAAGGCGCGCCGAGTTCCTCGACTGGGCGCGGCGCATCCCCCGCCTCGCCAACCCCTACGGGGTCATCGAGTGGAACTCCGACAAGACCTACCTGCGGGATCTCTGTGCGGCGGGGATCCCGACGGTCCCGACGCAGTGGTGCGAACCGGGCTCGCCGATCGTCCTGCCCGCGGGCGAGATCGTCGTCAAACCCTCGGTCGGCGCGGGGGCGCGGGGCGCGGGGCGCTACGGGCCAGAGGACCGGGAGGCCGCCACCGCCCACGTCGAACGGCTGGGCGCGGCCGGCTTCACCGTGATGGTGCAGCCGTACCTCGCGGCGATCGAGTCCGCTGGCGAACGCGGGCTCGTCTACCTCGGCGGCCGCTACAGCCACGCGATCAACAAGCCCGCACTGCTCGCGAACCGCGGGGCCTACGTCGAGGGCACGCTCACCTGGGAGCTCGTCAGCGCGACGACGCCGACCGCGGCCGAGCGCGCCTTCGCCGAGGACGTCCTCGCGGCGACCCCCGCCGGACGGGAGAACCTCCTCTACGCCCGCGTCGACCTCCTCCCCGGCGACGACGGCACGCCGATTCTCATCGAGCTCGAGGTGACCGAGCCGTGCCTCTACCTCGGTCGTGGGCCGGGCAGCCCCGAGGCGTTCGCCGACGTCGTCGAAGGCTGGCTCGCGCGGCGCTGACCGGCACGATTGCGCGCCGCGGGCCCACCCCTCCTGCGGCCGGGACTGACTCGCCCGGTAGCCTGGGTAGACGGTGGCCGGATACCTCGATCTGCTCGCCGAACGCGTCACCATCTTCGACGGCGCGACGGGAACGAACCTGCAGCTGCGCGGGCTCGGACCGGACGACTTCGGCGGGCCGGCGCTCGAAGGCTGCAACGAGTTGCTCGTCGCGACGCGCCCCGACGTCGTGCAGGACCTCCACCGCTCCTTCCTCGACGTCGGCGTCGACGTCATCGAGACCGATTCGTTCGGCGCCTTCCCGGTCGTGCTCGCCGAGTACGGGATCGCCGAACGCGCCGCTGAGCTCGCCCGCCGGTCGGCCGAGCTCGCCCGGGAGGTCGCCCGCGGCTACTCGACCCCGGACCATCCGCGCTTCGTCGCCGGCAGCATCGGGCCGGGGACGAAGTTCCCGTCGCTCGGCCAGATCACCTTCGCCGACCTGCGCGACGCCTACCTCGTCGAGGCGACGGCCCTCTTGGAGGGGGGCGTCGACCTTCTCCTCGTCGAGACGGCGTTCGACCTCCTCGGCGCCAAGGCGGCTCTCGCCGCCTGCCGGCGGGCGATGGTCGCGACCGGGATCACGGTGCCGTTGCAGGTCCAGGTGACGATCGAGGTCACCGGCCGGATGCTCCCTGGGACGGAGATCGCGGCCGCGCTCTGCGCACTCGAGGCGATGCGCCCCGACGTCATCGGGCTCAATTGCGCGACCGGACCCGTCGAGATGTACGAGCCGCTGCGCTACCTGACTGCGCACTCACGCCGCCCCGTTTCCGTGCTGCCGAACGCCGGGCTCCCCTCCGTCGTCGACGGCAAGATGCACTACGACCTCACGCCCGACGACCTCGCCGAGCACCTCCTCCGGTTCGCGACCGAGCTCGGGGTAGCCGCGATCGGCGGATGTTGCGGCACGACGCCCGCACACCTTGACGCCGTCGTGAAACGCTGTTCGGGGCTCGCCGCCCCGCGCCGCGCCGTCGAGCACGAGCCGGGCGCGGCCTCGCTCTACAGCTTCGTGCCCTTCGAACAGGAGCTCTCCTTCCTCGTCATCGGCGAGCGGACGAACGCGAACGGTTCGAAGCGTTTCCGTGAGGCCATGCTGGCCGGCGATTTCGACACGACGACCGCGATGGCCCGCGACCAGGTGCGCGAAGGCGCGCACCTGATCGACGTCTGCGTCGACTACACCGGTGCCGACGGCCTCGCCGACATGCGCGAGGTGATGAGTCGGCTCGCGACGCAGTCGACGGCCCCGGTCGTCATCGACTCGACCGAGACCGCCGTCGTGCGCACCGCGCTCGAACTCCTCGGCGGGCGCGCCGTCATCAACTCGGTGAACCTCGAGGACGGTGATGGGCCGGGCACGCGGCTCGACTCGTTCCTGACACTCGCCGCGGAGCACGGCGCCGCGGTCATTTGCACCTGCATCGACGAGAAGGGCCAGGCCCGCACCGCCGCGTGGAAGCTCGACGCCGCCCGCGCGATCCACGACCTCGCCGTCGGGCGCTACGGGCTTGAACCGGAGGACCTCTTCTTCGACGCCCTGGCGTTGCCGTTGTCGACGGGCATGGCGGAGAGCCGGCGCGACGGCATCGAGACGATCGAGGCGATCAAGGCGATCAAACGGGAGCTCCCGGGGGTGCACACCGTGCTCGGGATCTCGAACGTCTCGTTCGGCCTCACCGCCCCGGCCCGCCAGGTGCTGAACGCCGTGTTCCTCCACGAGTGCGTCGCCGCAGGTCTCGACGCCGCGATCGTCCACGCCGGACGGATCGCGCCGTTGCACAAGATCGACCCCGCCCACCGGAAGATCTGTCTCGATCTGGTCTACGACCGGCGGCGCGACGACTACGACCCGCTCGCCGCGCTGATGGGAGCCTTCGCCGGCGCCTCCTCGACCGCGACCGTCACCGAAGACCGCAGCGGCTGGACGGTCGACCGGCGCCTGTCCCAGCGCATCGTCGACGGGGACCGGATCGGGCTGGAAGTTGACCTCGACGAGGCGCTCACCGCCCACGGCGCCCTCGAGATCGTGAACGACTTCCTTTTGCCGGGGATGAAGACCGTCGGCGACCTCTTCGCCTCCGGTGAGATGCAGCTGCCGTTCGTACTGCAGTCGGCCGAGACGATGAAGGCCGCCGTCACGTACCTCGAACCGCACATGGAGAAGAACGAGTCCGGCGGACGCGGCACCGTCGTGCTGGCGACGGTGAAGGGCGACGTCCACGACATCGGGAAGAACCTCGTCGACATCATCCTCACGAACAACGGCTACGAGGTCCACAACCTCGGCATCAAGGTGCCGATCAACGACATCCTCGAGAAGGCCGACGAGACGGGCGCGGACGCGATCGGCATGAGCGGGCTGCTCGTGCGATCGACGCTCATCATGCGCGAGAACCTCGAGGAGATGAACCGCCGGAGCCGGACCGCGACGCCGATCCTCCTCGGCGGGGCCGCGCTCACGCGCAGCTACGTCGAGAGCGACCTGCGCGCCGTCTTCGAAGGCCGCGTCTTCTACGGCAAGGACGCCTTCGAGGGCCTGCGCACGCTCAACAAGTTGATGGAGGAGAAAGCGAGCGGCGAGGCCGACCCCGCATTCGGCACGGTGCCGACGGGGCGCAAGCTCCCGCCCCGCAAGAGCGCCGTCCTCGCCGAGATCGACCCGGCGACGATTCCGCCGAGATCACCCGAGGTCGTCTCGGACAATCGCGTCTTCCCGCCACCTTTCCTCGGCACGCGGGTCGCCAAGGGGATCCCCCTCGACGAGGTGCGCGCCCATCTCAACGAGACCGCACTTTTCCGCAACCAGTGGGGATACCGGCCGAACGCCGGCGAGGCGGACGAAGAGTTCAAGGCGCGGGTTCGGGCGGAGTTGCGCAGCCGGCTCGACGAGGCGAAGGCCGAGGACGTTCTCGTGCCGCAGGTCGTGTGGGGCTACTTCGCCGCCGGGTCGGACAACGACGACCTCGTCGTGTTCTCCGACACCAGCCGTTCGGCGGAGAAGGCGCGCTTCCACTTCCCCCGCCAGCGCGAGCACCCGTATCTGTGCATCGCCGATTTCTTCCGCCCGGTCGTCGGGCCCGACGTCGACTACGCCGCCTTCTTCGTCGCCACGATCGGCGCGCCCGCGTCGCAGCGGGCGCACGAGCTGTTCGCCACCGACCGCTACCTCGACTACGTCGCGCTCCACGGCCTGTCGGTCGAGATGACCGAGGCCCTCGCCGAGCGTTGGCACCGGCGCATCCGGGAGGAGTGGGGATTCGCCGACGAGGACGGCCCGAACCTCGCGGGGCTGTTCCGTCAGAAGTACCGCGGGGGCCGCTACTCCTGGGGCTACCCGGCCTGCCCGGACCTCGAGGACAACGCCAAGGTCGTGGAGCTGCTCGACGCCGGCCGGATCGGCGTGACCATCTCCGAGGGTTTCCAGCTCGAGCCTGAGCAGACGACGCTGGCGATCGTCTGCCATCACCCGCAGGCGAAGTACTTCGTCGCCTGACCCGTCACCGGGTAATGGGCGAGTTTGACCTCGGTGGTTGGCGTGCTGTCCTTTTACACGTGGTTGTGCCGGATGAATTGGACGTCAACGTGAGCAAGTTGCGCATCTGTCGTGGTGCAGCGGTGATCATCACCACCGTGGTCCTGTTCGCTACCTGCGCGGGTGCCTCGGTTCGGGCGACGAAACCGCCTCTGGCCAGTGCACCGCCCTGCACCGCTTCGCTCCTGGTCGTGGCATCGGTGCGACCGCTTGGGATCAGCCTGGATGACGGCGTCGGCGTGGCACTTCGCAACACGGGTCGGACAGCATGTCTTCTTCGGGGAAGGCCGCACGCGGTGGCAAGCGAATCTGGCGCGCCGACGGTGACCGCAAGGCCAGAGGGCATGCCACCGGACAGCAGCCAAGTTGAGATTGCCAAGACTGTTGATCCCGGAAGGCTTGTGTACGTCTGGATCGATGTTCCGGTCTACTGTGCCGCCGATCCCGGCGGCGGAAGCCAGGGGCTTCCTGTCTACAAGCGCTTGTTGATCAGTTTCCCGGGGGGCGGAAGCAGTTTGATCGCCGTGCACTTCGTGACTGTGGCGTGTGGAATACGGGTGACGCCGTTCTTCACGTGGAAGTCATAGCCCTGTGCTGTCCGGATACTTCACTCGGAACACAGCCGGCACCCAGGCCCCGGACGCCCGCGGCTCGCAGAGTCATTGGCAAGAGCCCAATCAAACGACCCCACTACCCGTCGCCGGGACCGGTTGGGCCATCCGGTAGCGTCACAACGTGACCCGCGAAACGACCGACGCGACCTTCCAGGCCGACGTCGTCGCCCGCTCGGCCGAAAGGCCCATCGTCGTCGACCTCTGGGCGCCGTGGTGCGGACCGTGCGGCACACTCGGCCCCACCCTCGAGAAGGTCGTCGAAGAGACCGCGGGCGCGGTCGAACTCGTGAAGGTGAACGTCGACGAGAACCCGCAGGTCGCCGCCGCCTTCCAGGTGCAGTCCATCCCGGCCGTCTACGCGATGCGCGACGGCAAGGTCGTCGACGGCTTCATCGGGGCCGTGGGCGAACCCGCTCTGCGCGAGTTCGTCGGCCGCCTCTCCCCGACGCCCTCTGAGGCGGACCGGCTCGCCGAGGCGGGCAACGAAGCCTCGCTGCGCGCCGCGCTCGAACTCGAGCCGGACCACCCGGGCGCCGTCGTCGCCCTCGCGGAGCTGCTCGTCGGACGCGGCGACTCCGCGGAGGCGCTCACGCTGCTCGCCCGGGTCCCCGACTCCGACCGCACCCGACGGGTCGCCGCCCTCGCTCGGCTCTCGGCGAACGGCACCGGGCCCGCGGAGTCGCGCGAGGCGCGACTCGACGATCTGCTCGCCCGGGTGAAATCCGACGACGGGGCGCGCCAGGAGTTCCTCGATCTGCTGGAGACGATGGACCCCGAGGACCCCCGCCGCGACCAGTACCGGCGGGCGCTCGCCTCGCGACTTTTCTGAACCGTGGGCGCCCCGGTCGACGGCCGCCAGTTCGTGGAGCTCGGCAGCCGCCGTTACGACGTCACGACCCGCGTCCTCATCATGGGGATCGTCAACCGCACGCCGGACTCGTTCTACGACCACGGCGCGACGTTCGAGCTCGACCGGGCGCTCGCCCGTGCCGACACGCTCGTTGCCGACGGCGCCGACATCATCGACGTCGGGGGCGTGAAGGCCGGGTCGGGTGACGCCGTCACCGTCGCCGAGGAGCTCGACCGCGTCGTGCCCGCGGTCGAGGGGATCGCCGCGCGCCTCGACGTCGCGATCTCCGTCGACACCTGGCGGGCCGAGGTCGCCGATGCCGCCTTCGGCGCCGGGGCGGTGCTCGGCAACGACATCAGCGGGTTCGCCGACCCCGCCTATCTGCCGGCCGCGGCACGGCACGGGGCGTCCGTCGTCGCGACCCACATCCGGTTGCGTCCCCGCGTCGACGACCCGGATCCGCGCTACCCCGGCGACGATGTCGTCGGCGCGGTCGCGCTCTTCCTCGCCGATCGGCTCGAGATGGCGATCCTGGCGGGGATCCCGGCCGCACGGGTCCTCTATGACGTCGGGCTCGACCTCGGCAAGACGACGCCGCAGTCGCTCGAGTTGCTCCGCGCCACCGCCCGCTTCGCCGCGATGGGGCAGACTCTTTTGTTGTCGGCCTCGAACAAGGGATTCCTCGGCGACCTGCTCGACCTGCCCGTCGACTTGCGCGAGGACGCGTCGCTCGCCGCCGTCGCCTACGGCGTGGCGCGTGGCTGCCGCGTCGTGCGGGTCCACGACGCGGCCCGCGCCCGGCGGGCCGTAGACGCGCTCACCGCGGTGCTCGCCGCATGACGCCCGGCCACCTCGCCGCCGCCGGCGGGCCGCACGCCGCCTACCTCGTCCAGGCCGAGGACCCGGGACTCGTCAGCCAGGCGCTCTCCGCGCTCCTCGCCGAGCTCGAATCCCTCGACGGAGCCGGCGCCGTGCCGGTCGAGGAGTACGGCGAGGTCGGGCGGTCCGAGGCGGCAAGCACCGAACCGTTCGCCCTCGGCCCGGTCCTCGACGCCTGCCGCACGCCGCCCTTCCTCGCCGCCCGGCGGGTCGTCGTCGTGCGCGACGCGACGCTCCTCGACACGGCCCAGGTCCGTGAGCTCGCCGCCTACCTCGCCGAGCCGCTCGAGACGACGGTGCTCGTCGTCGTGTGCCCCGGGCGGCGGGCACCCGCCGCGCTCGTCAACGCGGTCCGTGCCGCCGGTCTCGTCATCGACGCCGAGCCAGCGCCGAACGACCGCGCCCGGGGTCAGTGGATCGCCGATCGGCTCCGCGGCGCGCCCGTCCGTCTCACCCCCGAGGCGGTGGACCTGCTCGCGGAGCACCTCGGTGAGGACCTCGCCCGTCTCGACGGCCTGCTCGCCACGCTCGAGTCCGCGTTTCCGTCGGCCGGGGCCATCGACGCGGCCGAGCTCGCCCCGTTCCTCGGAGCCGCCGGCGGGGTGGCTCCCTGGGACCTCACCGACGCGATCGACGCCCGCGACCTCCCCGCCGCCATCGCCGCGCTCTCCCGCCTCGTCGGCCCCGGGGAGCGCAACCCGTTCCAGGTCCTCGCCCTCCTCCACCGCCACTTCGGCGCGATGTTGCGGCTCGACGGCTCCGGCATCACCGACGAGGATTCCGCTGCCGCGGCGACGGGCCTGAAGCCCTATCCCGCGAAGAAGGCCCTCGCCTCGGCGCACCGACTCGGCCACGCCGGCATCGTCCGCGCGATTTCGCTGCTCGCCCGGGCCGACATGGACCTGCGCGGCGAGTCGGGCTGGCGCGACGAGCTCGTCCTCGAGGTCCTCGTCGCCCGGCTCGCCCGACCGCCGACCAGCCGGCCGCTGGCGCGCCCGCCGAGCCGCCGGGCCCGGTCCCGGTGAGCGCGGGGGCGTCCGGGTCCGACCCGGCGGAACTGCTCGAGTTGGCAACCCGTCTCGCCCGCGAGTCGGGCCAGCTCCTCGTCGAGGCGAGCCGGCACCGCCTCGACCGGCTGGCGCTCGTCGACACCGCCCGCCGCAAGTCCTCGACGACCGACCTCGCGACCGAGGCGGACCGGGCGAGCGAGCAGCACATCGTCGGCGGCATCAAGAAGGCCCGTCCCGCCGACGGCTTGCTCGGCGAGGAGGGCAGTGCGCACGAGGGCACCTCGGGCCTCACCTGGATCATCGACCCGATCGACGGCACGACGAACTTCGTCTACGGCTTCGGGACCTGGGCCGTCTCGATCGGCGTCGCCGACGGTGCGGGCGCGCTCGCCGGCGCCGTCTACGACCCACTGCGCGACGAGATGTTCACCGCCGTCCGGGGCGAAGGCGCGTTCCTCGACGGCAGGCGGCTCGGCCCCGTCGACGCGGTGGACCTCGACGAGTCGCTCATCGGGACCGGCTTCAGCTACGCCGCCGTGAACCGCCGCAACCAGGCGCGCCTGCTCCCGGTCGTGCTCCCCCGGGTGCGCGACATCCGCCGGGCCGGAGCCGCCTCGCTCGACCTGTGCTACGTGGGGGCGGGGCGGCTGAACGGCTACTACGAATCGGGCCTCCACCCCTGGGATCGCGCCGCCGGCCTCCTCGTCGCGACGGAGGCGGGGGCGGGGTTCCGCGACGTCGAGGGCCTCGACCCGAGACGCTCGACGCTCGTCGTCGCCCCGCCGGGTCTGCTCGAGGAGCTGCTGGCCCTCCTCGTGGAGGCGGCGGCCCGGCGCTGACTACCATGCCAGTGCCGCGGTGAGACGCCCGCGCGCCAGACGAGACAGCGACCCGCCGCGACGCGGCCGTCGACAACGGAGGGACGAAGGCAGATGATGCCCATCTTCGCCAGCGAAGGCGGCTACCAGGCATTCACTCTTGGCTCCGCCGAGCGGGGGTGGCTGTACTTCGCCCTCGCCGCCGGCGCGCTCGCGCTCGTCGTCGCGGTCGGCCTGATGCGCCAGGTGCTCGCCGCCGACCAGGGCACGTCACTCATGCGCGAGATCGCGGCCGCCATCCAGGAGGGCGCCGTCGCCTTTCTGAAGCGACAGTTCCGCGCCATCGGCATCGTCGTCGTGCCGCTCGCCGTCCTCGTCTTTTTCACCGCGACGAAGGTCGTGAACTCGACGAACGGGCACGTCGCGCTGAGCTTCGGGCAGTCCGGGCTCTACCGGGCGCTCGCCTTCCTCCTCGGCGCGACGTTCTCCGGGCTGACGGGGATCATCGGCATGAACCTCTCCGTGCGGGGCAACGTCCGCACCGCCGCGGCCGCTCGCAGCGGCGAGTTGCCGAGGGCGCTGCGCGTCGCCTTCCGGTCCGGCGGGGTCACCGGACTGTTCTGCGTCGGGCTGGGGCTCATCGGCGCAGCCGGGCTTACGCTCATCTTCCAGAACACCGCCACGGCGGTGCTCATCGGCTTCGGGTTCGGCGGCTCGCTCATCGCGCTCTTCATGCGTGTCGGCGGCGGCATCTTCACGAAGGCGGCCGACGTCGGCGCCGACCTCGTCGGCAAGGTGGAGGCGGGGATCCCCGAGGACGACCCGCGCAACGCGGCGACGATCGCCGACAACGTGGGCGACAACGTCGGCGACTGCGCCGGCATGGCCGCGGACCTGTTCGAGTCCTACGCCATCATGATCATCGCCTCGATCATCCTCGGCTACTCGGCGTTCCACTCGATCGGCATCGACCCCGCCAAGGGCGTGGTCTTCCCGCTGATCGTCGCCGGCTTCGGGATCATCGCCTCGATCGGGGCGATCTTCTCGGTGCGGGCCCGCAAGCGCGACCGGACGGCGATGAGCGCCATCAACCGCGGCTACCGCCTCGGCGGCGTCGCCGTCCTCGTCGCAGCGTTCCTCGTCGCCCAGTTCTACGTGAAGGACCTCAAGGTCTTCTGGGCGGTGCTCATCGGCGTCGCCCTCGGCCAGGTGGCGAGCCTCATCACCGAGTACTTCACGTCGACCGAGCGCGCGCCGGTCCGCGAGATCGCCGAGGCGGCCCGCACCGGACCCGCGACGACCATCCTCGCCGGACTCTCTTCGGGCCTCGAGTCCTCGGTCTTCGCCATCATCGCCATCGCCACGGCGATCGGGTTGTCGATCATCATCTCACTGGAGACCGCCCACGGGAACATCGAGCTCACCCTCTACCTCGTCGCCCTGACGGGCATGGGGCTCCTCTCGACGACCGGCATGGTCGTGTCGGAGGACAGCTTCGGGCCGGTGTCGGACAATGCCGCCGGCATCGCCGAGATGGCCGGCGAGTTCGGCGGGGACGCCGAGCGTGTCTTGGTCAGCCTCGACGCCGTCGGCAACACGACGAAGGCGATCACGAAGGGGGTCGCCATCGCCTCGGCGGTGCTCGCCACCGTGGCGCTTTTCGCCTCGTTCGTCGAGACGATCGGCAACCAGCTGAACCTCCGCGCCACTGGGTCGGCGCTCTTCCACGAGGCTGCCACCCAGATCAATGTCGCCAACCCGACGACGTTCCTCGGCGTGCTCATCGGCGGCTCGATCGCCTTCCTTTTCTCCGGACTCGCCATCCGCGCGGTCGGCCGGTCGGCCGGCACCGTCGTCGAGGAGGTGCGCCGCCAGTTCCGCGAGCACCCCGGGATCATGGATGGCACCGAGAAGCCCGAATACGGGCGGGTCATTGGCATCTGCACCCTCGCCGCCCAACGGGAGCTCGTCACGCCGGCGCTGCTTGCCATCCTGGCGCCGGTCATCGTCGGGTTCGGGATCAACTACCTCGCCCTCGGTGCCTTCCTCGTCGCGGCGATCCTCACCGGCCAGCTGATGGCCGTGTTCCTGTCGAACTCCGGCGGTGCCTGGGACAACGCCAAGAAGTACATCGAGGACGGCCACGAGGGCGGCAAGGGATCGGATGCCCACAAGGCCGCCGTCATCGGCGACACCGTCGGCGACCCGTTCAAGGACACCGCCGGCCCGGCGCTCAACCCCCTCATCAAGGTGATGAACCTGGTCTCGCTGCTCATCCTGCCGGAGGTGATCATGTACCACTACCACCCGGCCATCCGCTACTCGATCGCCGGAGTCGCGCTCGTCGTCCTGCTCGCGGCCATCGCCTTCTCCAAGCGCCGGACGACGTCGTTCGGCGATGAAGGCGCCGCCGGTTCCGCGCCGGGCGTCGCGGCCGTGCCCGCGGTCGGGCCGACAGCCTGAGCCATCGATCGGGAGCGCGCGGTCGAGCCCGGTGCCAGGGTCGCAACGACATCACCGATGGGCGCCGGGCCTGGCGCCCCGGGAGATGACCACGACGGTCACGCCGTCTTTTCGGGCGCGGGTACCGACACCTCCGTTTCACGCCGGAAACGGCCGAAACGGCGACACTGCATTGTGGGTGAAGCGGGGACGTAACCGGGCGCCGGAGCCGTGATCGACGGGTCAGAGCCTGATGTGCCAGATCCCTTCGATACGACTGACGACATAGTCGCCGAGCAGGTCGGTGCCGCCGGGCGGGTCGATGTGGATCCCGTCCGAGTCACGCACCTCGATGAGGCTGCCGCTCGCGTTCGGCAGGAACTCGGCGTACTGGCCGGCCGAGTTCGAGAACAGCTTCCAGGTGGGGATGAACACGACGTCGCGATAGCGCTTCGCCTGGCTGAGGTAGATGGCGTTCAGGTACGCCATGTGGGACCCGAACGTCGGGTCCTGCATGATCGGCAGGCCGACCCACAGCACATGGGCCCCGGCGGCGGTCGCCTCGGACATCAACTCGTCGACGCGCTGGGTGTAGACGCTCGTCCAGAGCTTCGTCCCGGTGAAGGCGACCTGACCGTTCGCGATGAAACCCTGCCAGTCGTTCCCGCCGAGAAAGACGACGACGAGCTGCGGGTGGTACTGCCAGAGCTGCTGGGCGAGCGTCGCGGGCCAGTTGAAGTAGCCCACGTTGGATAGCCCCGTGTCGCCGACCGCGTTCTGCAACAGGTGGACCCGCAGGTCGCCACCGAGCTCGTCGGCGAGCCCGAAGCCGAGGTCCTCGCCGAGCGAGTCGCCGATCTCGAGGATGGTCATCGGCTTCGCCGTCGTCGGCGACTTGAGAGGTGGCGGGCCCTTCGGGGGCACCGGCTTACTCGTGCGGTGCCCAGTCTTCCCCCCCGCGGTGGGCGCAGCCGACGGGGTGACCGCCCCGCCCGGCGTGCCCAGTTCGACCCCGCCGAGCGCCCGGCTGCCCCCGTTGATCACCCGGTCGGACCCCAGCGACTCCTCGAGCCGGGCGATCGGACGCCGGATCGACCACGCCGCGCCGCGCCGCACGCCGAGCGGCGACGCGTTGGCCGAGTTCGCGAGCTGACGGACGCCGAAGAACGTCCAAAGGGAGAAACAGACCACTCCGACGAGAAGGACGTGGCCCGCCGACACGAAACGTCGGCGGAGGGACCCGTCGGCGGCGCGCGCCGCGACCGGACCGAGCTGAGCCGAGGACGCCACCGCCTCACCGTCTGGCATCGCCCAGTCCCAACCGTGCCCGCATCGGCGCTAAGTCAAGCACTGTTGCCCGCGCCCTCGGAGTCACCCGCCGCGGGCTCCCCACGGGTTTCTTGCTCGCTTTCTAGAACCGGTAGGCAAGAAAGAGTGCGGCACCCGGGGCCGAGCGTCGGGAGCGCGAGATGGCTCCCGGGGGCACCGCTCCTTCGTCTCGAGCCCGCGGCGGGCGAACACCTTCCGGGCCGCGGCAGGCCCCGGGGCGGGTACTGCATCTCCGGCGGGCGAGGCCGCGAACACGACCGGCTGGCGGGCGGCCGATGAGGTGGCCGCCGGTCGCCGTACACCGCGTCGACGCGGCGAGGAGAAGACGAAGCGCCGCTCCCGCCAGGCGCAAAAGACCGAACTCGCGGCGAGGAGGAAGAACCGCGCCGGGTTGACGCTCGGCCGAAGGGGAAGAATCCGAGGAACACGATCCCGAAAAAGTTCACAAAATCGCTTGTCGACAACCGCACGGCGGGGTCTTCACTCCTCCCACCATCGGCGTCGAGGACCGCGGGAGCGTTGCCCGAGATGGCATGACAGGGCCAGTGTGGGGTCGAATACGCGCCGGTTTGCCTGCTCGGCGCGGCCGGGCGGACCGGCGCGATTTTGGCGAGACCCTTGCCAGTCCGCCCCGGCCCGCATACGATCGGCGCCACTGACCCGGCGGGGTCGGTAAACAAGGCACTTCACGTGGACGAGTCGCACAAGCGGCGACGTTTCCTTGTGAATGTGTGCACGAATACGGGGGCGGAATGCTGGCGAACAGTCGCCGGGGCGGGAGCGTGGCTCTCACCTGGAGCAGGGCGATCGAATGGGACTGCGCCGAGTGGCGCAACCGGGCCGCGTGCCGCGACACCGATCCCGACCTGTTCTTCCCCGTCGGCACCACAGGGCAGGCCGTCGAACAGATCGAAGCCGCGAAGTCCGTGTGTGCCCAGTGCGCGGCACAGCCGGAATGCCTGGAGTTCGCCCTGGCGACGAACCAGGAGTCCGGGGTGTGGGGTGGCGCCTCGGAGGAGGAGCGCCGCAAGCTGCGCAAGGCCTGGCTCGCCGAACGGCGCCGGGCCTCCTAGGAGGACGCGGCCCGCGACCCTCAGACGGGGGCGGCCGGCTCCGGCGCCACCGGGATCGCAAGGCGCACGATGGCACCGCCGTCGTTGGTGACCGCGATCGACCCCCCGAGCTGTGAGCGCACGAGGTCGCGCACGATCGACAACCCGAGCCCGGTCGAGCGGTCGATGTCGAATCCGGGCGGGAACCCCGCGCCGTCGTCGCGGACCTCGACCTCGAGCTGCTCGGGCCCGGGGATGAACACGAGATCGACCACGAGCGACGTCGAGTCCACCCCGACGTGGGCGTGCTCGACGGCGTTCTGCAAAAGCTCGGCGATGACGAGCGAGAGCGGCGTGGCGATGTCGGCGTTGAGGTCGCCTGCGTCGCCGGTCACCCGGATGACCACCTCGGTCGGATCGACGACGGCGTCCCCGGCGAGCTCGACGAGCGAAGGCACGATCTCGCCGAAGGGCACCTGCGCCGAGGGTTCGCGGGCGAGGACCTCGTGGACGACGGCGATGGCGCGCACCCGACGCTCCGCCTCGACCAAGGCGTCCTGGCCCTTGCCTTCCTCCATCCGGCGCGACTGCAGTCGGAGGAGTGACGAGATCGTCTGCAGGTTGTTCTTCACACGGTGGTGCACCTCACGGATCGCGGCGTCCTTCGAGAGCAGCAACCGGTCCCTCCGCCGCAGGTCGGTCACGTCTCGGAGCAGCATCGCCGCGCCGACGACCGTGTTGGCCTCGATAAGCGGGATGCAGTGGATGAGGACGACGACCTCGGGGCGCCGCTCGATCTCCTCGATGACGGGGAGCCGGCCGGAGAACACGGTCGAGACGGCGTGGGTCTCGGCCTCGAGCGGCTCGAGCCCGGACCCGACGATCGCCGAGACGATCCCCATCCGGTGCAGGGCGTTCACCGCGTTCGGCGAGGCGAAGGTGACCCGGCGCTGCTCATCGAGGACGATCACGCCGTCGCCGACCCGCGGCGTGTCCCCGACCGTCGCGGTGGCGGTGTGGAACGGGAAGAGCCCGGCGTTCACCATCGAGGCGAGTCGCTCGAAGATCCTCCGGTAGACGCGCTCGAGCCCGCCGGTCCGCCGCCCGGTGCGCGGGGACCAGACCCGCTCCAGTACCGCCACGACGGCCCCGGCCCAGCGCACCGGGATGCACTCGCACCGCACGGGGCCCATCTCGCCGCCGTAGGGGCGCTCCCCGACCAGGATGACGGCAGTCCGCCAGGCTTCGGCGATGAGCTTCGCCTCGGCCTCCTCGGCGACCTCACCGACGAGGTCCGACTCGAAAAGCGTCTGGCTCGTCGTCGGGCGCATCTGCCCGAGCACGACGAAATGCTCCGGCGCGCCCCCGGGAGGTTCCTCGGCGACCGGCACGTAGAGCACGAGGTCCGAGAACGACAAATCGGCGAGCATGCCCCAGGACCCCATGAGCCGCTCGAGGTGATCCTGCGCCGCCTCCGGCAGGTCGCCGAGCTGACGGGTGAGCTCCGACGAGGTCATCGGCGAACACCCCGCCCGTCGAGCTCCGGCGACAACACGAGCGGCACGTCGTGGCCGACGCGAGCCCGGAAGGCGCGCAGCGTCCGATAACCGGCCGCCTGCGCGAAACCACCGAGCTCGCGGGCGCGTTCACCGACGCGTCCGGGCCCGTGGGAGTCCGAGGCGGTCGTGACGGGCACGTGTCGAGCGGCGAAGCGCTCGAGCAGCGCCGCCGCCGGGAACTGCTCGCCGGCCGGGGTACCCCAGCCCGCCGAGGAGATCTCGGCGGCCATCCCGGAGGAAGCGGCGGCCTCGGCCATCCGGTCGTGACACTCGTCGAGGGTGGCGGCCGACGGACGGCGCCCGGCGAGCTTCACGAAGTCCGGGTGGGCGAGCACGTCACAGGTCCGCGACCCGGCGAGCTCCTCGAGCGCCTCGGTGTAACGCCGCCACACCTCCTCGACGTTGCGGTGATCCCACTCGGCCGCGCAGACCTCGTCGTGGAGGAGGTCGAACTGCCAGATTCCGAGCCAGTGCACGGAACCGAGCAGGACGTCGAAGGGATACCCCTCCAGCAACCGGGCGACCGCGTCCATCTTCCCGGGGTAGTAGTCGACCTCGAGACCGACGACCACCGGGAGGCCGGCGTCGCGCGCCGCGGTGGCGGCCGTCACGTACGCGTCGAGGTCGGCCGTCGCGTGGTGGTCGAAATACGCGCCCATCGTCGCGGCGAAGGGCGAGGCAGGCGCGTCTTCCCAGAAGTCCCCCACCGCGGCCCGGCCCTGGCGGAACCGGAAGAAGTGCTCGGTGAGCGCGATCTCGGCGACACCCTCCCTCGCCGCCTGCTCGCAGTAGGCGGCGAGGCGCTCGAGCCGTTGCTCGGCGGCCTCGGCCCGCTCGGCGTGCGGCCACAGGTGCACGTGGTAGTCGATCACGGCGTCATGGTAGGCCCGCCGGTCCGACCTCCCGGCGGGACCGGTGACGCCGCGCGCCGACGCCGATCCCCCTCGCGACCGGCTTCACCTCGGCGTCGCGGCGCCTGTCGGCGACCGCGTCGGCGCTCAGGGCGCGCCGAAACCGACGCGCCGGTCCTCGGCGGTCCCGCCGACCTCGACGTAAGCGACCTTGGCCGTCGGGACGCCGACGCGGCGGCCGCGGCGGTCCGTCAGCCACAGCACCCCGTTGGCGTCGGCAAGCGCGGCCTCGATGTCGGCGAGCACGTCCTCACGGGTGACGTCGTCGCCGAGTTCGACGTCAAGCTCCTTCGTCGACTGGATGATCCCGATCCGTACGTCCACGCGCCAGCTCCTGGTCGAGTACCCGGCCCATCGTAGAAGGAGAAGCCACGTCCACCCGCGGCTCCGGCCGAGCCACACCCAGGGTACGCTCAAGATCGAGCTTCGCGTTCCTACGCGCGGCCCCTGGGCGGCATTCTTTGTCGTCGCTGGAGGGAGGACCTATGTGGATCGTCGCCGGAGTGCTCCTCGGGCTCGTGGTGTTCTCCTCGATCTTCGGTTTCCACTTCGGGCCCCACGCACACGCGGTCGCGGCCGTCGCGGGGATCGCCGCGGCCGGTTTCCTCATCGCGATCGCGGTGTCCGGTGACACGCGCGCGCTCGTCTTTCTCCTCTTGAGCGCGGACGTCGTGGTGTCGGCGGGTGTCGCGGCGATCGCCTGGAAGGGCCTCTCCGACCCCAGGTTGCGCGGCGGGCACGCGCTCCACTCGCTCGTGTCTCGTGAGGGCGTCGCGGTCAGCGATCTCGAACCGGCGGGCATCGTGCGCGTCGCCGGCGAGAACTGGTCGGCGACCTCCCTCAACGGCCGGATCCCGGCCGGCGCGAGGATTCAGGTAATCCAGGCCGACGGCGTCCGGCTGTCGGTCTGGGGTGACAACGGAATCCCCCGGGAAACCGGCGGTCCGCCCGCGCTCGACGAGCGCTCGCCCTCCGCCGACGCCGCCGGGCCAATCGAAGGGACAGACAAGTCGTGATCATCGGGATCGTCATTGCGGTAGCAGTCGTCCTCGTCGTCGGCCTCTCGCGGGCGGTGAAGATCATCCGTGAGTACCAGCGCATCGTGCTGTTCCGCCTCGGGCGGGCGATCGGCCTGCGCGGCCCCGGCATCGTCTTCATCAACCCGATCACCGACCGCACGACGCTCGTCGACCTGCGCGAGCAGTACCTCGAGATCCCCCATCAGACGGCGATCACGAAGGACAACGCGCCGATCTCGATCGACTTCATCATCTTTTACAAGGTCGTCGACCCTTCGATGTCCGTCCTCACCGTGCAGAACTTCGCCGGTGCGGCGCTCAACCTCGCCGCGACGACCCTGCGCAGCGTCGTCGGCGACATGCCCCTCGACGACGTGCTCTCCAAGCGCGAGGACATGAACGCCTCGCTGCGCGTCCGGCTCGATGACGTCACCGAGCGATGGGGCGTGAAGGTGACGAGTGTCGAGGTCCGCGAGGTGAACCCGCCGCCCGGCGTCCTCGAGGCGATGACCCGTCAGATGTCCGCCGAGCGGACCCGCCGGGCCCAGGTCACCGAGGCCGAGGGCCAGAAGTCCGCCGCGATCCTCTCCGCCGAGGGCGAGGCGCAGGCGGCGATCAACCTCGCCGAGGGCCGCCAGAAGGCGACGATCCTCGCCGCCGAAGCGGACCGCCAGTCCGCGATCCTGCGCGCCGAGGGCTACGCACGCGGCCTCGAGAAGGTCTTCGCCGTCGGCCAGACGCTCGACCCCAAGACGATGGTCCTGCAGTATCTCGACACGCTGAAGCAGGTGGGGACGTCGGCGTCGACGAAGATCGTCGTCCCGATGGAGATCCTCGACGGCCTGCGCAACCTGCTCCCCGGCACGGAGCTGCCGCCCGCGACCGCAAAGCGCTCCCAGGGCTAGAGGGACCCGCGAGCTAGGTGCTGCGCGCGAGGTAGCGCGCCGGGAGCTCGTCCTCGGGCCAGTCGAGCAGGCGGATTGCGGCCTCGACGGCGAAACGGTCGGTCATGCCCGCGACGTACTCGACCGCGGCCCGCAACGCCTCGGGAGTCGCGGCGCCATACCGGCGTGCCCTGTCCTCCGGGAGCAGCTCCGGCGCTCCCGCGTACGCCTCGACGAGCGCCTCGAGAAGCCGGCGCACCCGGCGCCCCTGCTCGACGGAGTCCGGCCGCAGGTAGATGCGCTCGTAGTTCCACTCCCTGAACGCTGCCAGGGCCTCGGCGCGATCGACTGCCATGCCGACCGACCCCGTCTTCTCAATCGCCTCGATGACGCCGGAGATGAACGACGAGATCTGGGACGCGCGCGTCGACCCGCATCGCTGCGCGACGAGAGCGGGCAGATCCTCCGGGCGGACGATCCCGGCGGCGACGGCGTCCTCGAAGTCGTGACAGACGTAGGCGATCCGATCCGCCCAGGACAGCACCTCGCCCTCGGGAGTCGCCGGCGCGGGGCGCGACCAGGAGTGGTTCCGCACGGCGTCGAGCGTCTCCTCGCACAGGTTGAGGGACCGCAGCGCGACATCGGCTCCCCAGGAGGCGTGGTCGAAACCCCCTTCGACGAACGGGCCGAACGCCTCCTCGCTGGCGTGCCCGCCCGGGCCGTGCCCGCAGTCGTGGGCGATCGACGCGGCGTAGACGAGATCCTCGTTGAGGCGTGTCGCCCGGGCGATCGCCAGTGCGACCTGGGCGACCTCCATCGCGTGCGTGAGACGGGTCCGCTGGTGGTCGAGCGGATCGATGAAGACCTGGGTCTTGCCCGCCAGGCGGCGGAACGCGGCGGAATGGAGAACCCGGTCACGGTCGCGCTCGAAACAGGTCCGCAGCGGATCTGGCTCCTCGGGCCGGGACCTCGTCCCTGCGCCGACGGCCCTGGCCGCCCCCGGTGCGAGGCCCGCCTCCTGCTCGGCCTCGCGCTCCGTGCGCGCTCTCCGAGTGACCGTGCCAGTTCCTGCGTGGCTCGTAGCGTGGGCGACGCACACCCCCGAGTCGGGGTCGAGGAGGTAACCCTCCATCGTCGCCGCCCAGATCGACGCGCGGTCCGTCGTCCCGCCCCCGGTGGGCGGGCCGCCCCTCCGTTCATCCGGATCCCTCGTCGATCCCACGGTTCGAGCCTACGTGGGCTGCCGACCGGAACCGGCTCCGGGTCACGCTTGGCGACGGTCGCCGGGGCGAGATTCGCCGGGTTGCGCGGGCTCAGGTGATGTTGAGCTCGCGGCGGTAGATCCGAGACGGGCCGAGGGCGACGACGCGGGCCGCGAGGGCGTCGAACGCCTTCGCGACGTCGGATGCCGCATCGACGAGCGCCGCGGGGCGTCCCTCGTCCGCGCCCGCCCGCACCGCGGGGTCGAAGGGGACCTGGGCGAGCAGCTCGACGCCGAGCTCAGCCGCCAGGTCGGCTCCGCCGCCCGCACCGAACAGCTCCAGACGGGCGCCGTCGGGACCCGTGAACCACGACATGTTCTCGATGACGCCACGGACCGACAGCCGTAGCTCGCGGGCGAGCGCCCCGGCACGCTGCGCGACCCGTTCGGCGGCGGGCTGCGGCGTCGTCACGACGTACAACTCCGCCGCCGGCAGGTGCTGGGCGACCGAGAGCGCGACGTCGCCCGTGCCCGGCGGCATGTCGATGAGGAGGAACTCCGGATCCCCCCAGTGGACCTCGGTGATGAACTGCTCGAGCGCCTTGTGGAGCATCGGGCCGCGCCAGGCCACCGCCCGGTTCTCGTCGACGAAGAACCCCATCGACACGCAGCGCACGCCGTGGGCGACAGGGGGCAGGATCGTCGGGCCGACGACGACCGGCTCCCGCCGCGCGCCGAGCATCCGCGGGACCGAGAAGCCGTAGACGTCGGCATCGAGCAGCCCGACTGTGTGACCGCCCTTCGCCAGCGCCACGGCGAGGTTCACCGTCACCGTCGATTTACCGACGCCGCCCTTGCCCGAGGCGATCGTGAGCACGCGCGTCGCGCCGAGCGGGCGACCGTCGCCGTGCCGCCCGAGGGCGCGCAGCCGTTCGCCGAGCGCATCGACCTCGTCGAGACCCATCGCCTCGATCACGACGTCGACCGCCACGGGCGCACCGGAGGCTGCTGCTGCCTCCGTGAGGCGCCGGCGCAGTTCATCGACGGCCGGATGCTCGTCGGCCGGGATCCGCACGACGACGTCGACGCCGTTGCCCCGTGCCCGCACCTCGCCGAGCGCGCCGGCCTCGCCGAGTGAAGCGAAAAGGAACGGGTCTTCGACCGATTCGAAGGCCGTACGCAACGCGGCGAGATTCGGATCATCCATGGCGAGTCGCCGCTCCAGCCGGGAGACGAGGACGCCGGGGGCCCGGCGCGTCGCAGGTAGGATACCAAGCGTGCGCTCCGCTCCTTCCCGGGCGCCGGCAGCGTTCATGTCGAGCACGAGCCGCCGACCCGTCCAGCAGATCGACGACGTGACACGCCCTGCGCCGGGCGAGAACCGCGACGACGAATCGTTCTCCGCCGCGGTCGCCGCCATCACCAGCGCCTTCGGTGACGCGACCCGCCGTCACGTCTACTTGTTCTGCCGGGAGGTGGACGGTGCGACCGCCGCTGAGGTCGCCCGGAAGTTCGCGCTCCACCCAAACGTCGCCCGCCACCATCTCGACAAGCTCGCCGCCGGCGGTTACCTCGAGGTCACGCTCGACCGCGCCGCTCCCGGCGCCGGCCGGCCCTCGAAGCGCTACCGGCCGTCGTCACGCGCGACGACCGTGCCGATCCCGTCCCGGCCGAACGAGCTCGTCATCAACCTGCTCGTGCGGTCGCTCGCCTCGCTTGACCCTGCCGTCGCCGACCAGCTCGCCGAAGAGGTCGGCGAGGAATACGGGCGCGCCCTCGCCGCCGAGATGGCGCCGGGCGAGTCGCAGCGCTCGATGCGCGCCGCGATGTCCGCCGTCGTCGACGCGCTCACCGCCCAGGGGTTCGCCGCCCGCGCCGAGAGCGACAACGCGACGACCTGGGTCGTGCGCGAGCACTGTCCTTTCGGGGAGGTCGTCCTCGAACACCCGGTGCTCTGCGCGGTCGACCGGGGAATGGTGAAGGGACTGCTCGCCGGGCTCTGCGGCGGCGACGTCCCCGTCCGGCTTTCGTCGCGCGCCCTCGGCGACCGGTCCTGCTCGAGCGTCGCCGGGTGAACGGCGGCGTGGCCCGGCACTACCTCGACCACGCCTCGACGAGTCCGCTACGGCCCGAAGCCGCCGCGGCCATCGCCTCATGGCTCGACCGCGGCGTGTATGCCGACGCGGGGCGGCCCTACGAGGAAGGGCGCATCGTCGCGGCCGCCATCGAGGAGGCCCGCGAGGCCGTCGCCGATCTCGTCGGGGTGAGCCCGCGCCAGGTGATCTTCACCTCCGGCGGCACGGAATCGGCGAACTGGGCGAACTGGGCGGCGCGGGAGGCGGACCACACCGGTCCGATCGTGTTCAGCCCGGTCGAGCACTCCTCGGTCCGGCGTTCGGCCGAGCGTCACGGCCCCGTCACGTCGATCCCGGTCGACCACGTCGGCCGTACCGACATCGGGTCGGTCGACGCCCTGCTGGCGAGGCGTGAAACGCTGCCGGCCCTCGTCAACTGCCAATTTGCGAACCATCAGGTGGGGACCGTCCAGCCGGTCGGCGAGATCGTCGAGCATTGCCGGCGGGTCCGGGTTCCCGTCCACGTCGACGCCTGCATGGCGATCGGCCAGACGGCCGTCGACCTCGCCGCGCTCGACGCCGCTTTCGTGTCGGTCTCCGCGCACAAGTTCGGCGGCCCGACCGGCGTCGGGGCGCTCGTCGTCGGCCGCCGCACCCGTGTCCCGCCGCTGCTCCTCGGCGGCGCCGAGGAGCGGGCGCGCCGAGCAGGGATGGAGAGCGTCCTTTCGATCGTCGGCTTCGGCGCCGTGGCGCGAGCTCTCGCCGCACCGGGAGTCCTCGAGGACGCCGCGAAGCGGGCCCGGTTCCTCACCGAAGCGATCGCGGAGGCGGCACTCGGCGTCGAGGGCGTCTCCGAGTACGGCGACCCGGTCGGGCGCGTCCCGCAGCTCGTCTGCTTCGGGGTCCCGGGGGTGAGGGCCGAAGGCGTCGTCATGGGACTCGATCAGGCGGGCGTGGCGGTCCACTCCGGGTCGGCGTGCGCCTCAGAGGCGTTCAAGCCGTCCCCCGCCTTGGCGGCGATGGGCGTCGACGCCGATCGTTCACTCCGCTGCTCCGTCGGCTGGTCGACGACTGACGAGGACGTCGCCGCGTTCGCAAGCATCTTCCCCACCGTCGTCGGACGACTGCGGTCGCTGGCGCTCTGACCGGGCAGGAAGCGGGGCGGTGCCAGGACCGGCCGCCGGTCCCGCCGAGGCCGCCGCGTCGCCGACTGATCTGGCCCCCGAGAAGTCTCCTCAGCGCCGAAGCGTGGCGAGATCGGCGTCGACCATCATCTCGATGAGGCCGGGGAAGCCGATCTCGGGCTTCCAGTCGAGCGTCGTATGCGCCTTCGTCGCGTCGCCGACGAGGACGTCGACCTCCGCCGGGCGCAGGAACTTCTCGTCGACGACGACGTGATCCTCCCAGTGCAATCCCACCCGGCCGAAGGCCACTTCGCACAGCTCACGCACCGAGTGCGCCTCACCGGTCGCGATGACGAAATCATCGGGCGTGTCCTGTTGCAGCATGAGCCACATCGCCCGCACGTAGTCAGCGGCAAAACCCCAGTCACGCTGAGCGTCGAGGTTGCCGAGCCGGACCTCTCGCTGGAGGCCGACCGCGATGCGCGCCGCGGCGTTCGTAATCTTCCGGGTCACGAACTCGAGGCCCCGCCTCGGGCTCTCGTGGTTGAAAAGGATCCCCGAGGAGGCGTGGAGCCCGTAGCTCTCGCGGTAGTTCACGGTGATCCAGTGGCCGTAGACCTTCGCGACGCCATAGGGGCTACGCGGATGAAAAGGCGTCAGCTCGGTCTGCGGTGATTCGTGGACCTGGCCGAACATCTCGGACGAGCTCGCCTGGTAGAAGCGGATCTTGGGGTTGACGAACCGGATGGCGTCGAGCACCCTGGTCACCCCCAGCGCCGTCGCCTCACCGGTGAAGACCGGCTGGCTGAACGAGGTCTGCACGAACGACTGCGCGGCGAGGTTGTACAGCTCGTCCGGCTCGCACTCTCGCAGGACGTTGATGATCGAGACCTCGTCGAGGATCTCGCCCGGCACGAGCGTGATGCGGTCCTGGATGTGGGCGACGCGTTCGAAGGTGACGGTGCTCGAGCGGCGCACCATGCCGAACACCTCGTAGTCCTTGTCGAGAAGGAACTCCGCGAGGTACGAACCGTCCTGGCCGGTGACACCGGTGATGAGCGCGCGTCGAGTCACGGTGCTGTTCTAGGCGCGGGACCGCCCCCTCGCAAACACCCCACCCCCCGACCGGCGCCACGCGCCCGGAATCCGCAGCCCGGATCGCCACCTGGCCGCGCGCCGGCCGCCAGGGCCGGAGAGGCGCGCGACGACGATGACGCAGCAGTTGCGGAACCAGGGGTCCGCGCTCGATTCGTCGCGAGCGCCCCGACGGCCGGGGAAGCGGTCCGCCGAGACGTCAGACGATCAGACTGGCCGAACGTTCGCCGCTTGGAGGCCCTTCTGCCCCTCCTGAACCTCGAACTCGACCTGCTGACCCTCTTCGAGCGTGCGGTAGCCGTTCATCTGGATGGCGGAGTGATGCACGAACACATCGGCGCCGCCCTCTTGCGAGATGAAGCCGTAGCCCTTCTCAGCGTTGAACCACTTCACTGTTCCGGTCGCCACTTCGGCGATCCCCCTTCGTTCGATCACACGTGCAGAGAGCGATCGCCAAGCTCACCGCCGCCTGAGCTGACCGGCCGATCCTTGCGGACCAGACGCTTTCCGGCAGTCGCGAGACGACGGAATCGACTAGGCAGTTTCTCTCGGCGCGCAGGCTACCAGCCCAATCCCCCGACGTCACCCGCCGCGGCACGGTGACCACGGCAGGGGCGTCTCAATGTCCCCCTCCGGGACCCTGAGAGCGCGACGTCTCCCCAATCACGTCCGTAACCCGCCGAACCGTTGCGTGGTCCGCGCAGCGAAAAGCCGCCTTATTCCGCCGGGAATCGGGTGGGGGCCACGGGCGCCTGCAGGTGCCCAACGGGCGAGCGCACCGGTCGGCGGCCGCCGCCTGCGGAGCCGTGGCCGCCGGTCGTCCCGGCGGGTTCCGGCCGCACGGACCGGCTGCCAGAGCCCCTAGCCGCCCTGCCGGTAGATCCGCGTCCCCCCGGGCGTGTCCTCGACGACCCAGCCCAGCTCTTCGATCTCGACCCGGAGTCGGTCCGCCGCGGCGTAGTCCCGCGCCGCTCGCGCCGCGTCCCGTCGATCCACGAGTTCTCGCACCTCGTCGCTCGCCACGTGCCGCACTCCCCCGGCCTCGACGCCGAGCGCCGCGAAAAGGTCCAGCACGACACGCGCGACCGACCCCCCGGCACGTAGTTCGCCCGCGTCACCAAGGGTGTTCGCCCGGCGCATCGCCGAGAACAGCCCCCCCAGCGCACGCGGCGTGTCGAGGTCGTCGTCCATCGCCTCGCAGAACCGACGCCGGTCCTCGCCTGCATCGTTCTGGCGGGTGTCAGGGATCGCGTCGGCGAATCGCCGGGCGAAACTGTCGAGGCGCTGCAGCGTCGTCGTCGCGTCCTCGAGCGTCTGTTCGTTCACCTCGACCGGCTGGCGGTAATGCGAACCGAGCACGAGGAACCGGTAAGCGCGGGCGTCGGATCGCTCGAGGAGCTCCGCCATCGTCGTGAAGTTACCGAGCGACTTCGACATCTTCTCTCCGTCGACGCGCACGAGCCCGTTGTGCATCCAGTGACGGGCGAAGGCCCTGCCGTCGGCCACCGCCTGAGCCCGTTCGTTCTCGTGGTGGGGGAAGATGAGGTCCTCCCCGCCGCCGTGGAGGTCGAATCCCTCGCCCAACAGGGCGAGCGACATCACGACGCACTCGGTGTGCCAGCCGGGGCGCCCCGGTCCGAACGGCCCATCCCAGAACGGTTCCCCGGGCTTCGATCGTTTCCACAGGGCGAAGTCGACGGGCGATCGCTTGTGCTCGTCGACCTCGACCCGGGCGCCCGCCCGCAGCGACTCGATGCTCTGGTGCTTCAACAGGCCGTAATCCTGAACCGTCGAGGTGTCGAGATACACGCCATCGTCCGTCTCGTAGGCGGATCCCCGCCCGACGAGTTCGCCCACGAGATCGATCATCTCGGCGATGTAGTCGGTCGCGTGGGGGGTCTCGGTCGGCCGGGCGAGGCCCATCTTGTCCATCGCGGCCCACCACTCGGCTTCGGCGTCGTGCGCCACGTCGCGCCAGTCGCGGCCCTCGGTGGCGGCGCGTTCGATGATCTTGTCGTCGATGTCCGTGACGTTCGAGACGTGCCGCACCTCGAAGCCGGAGAACTCGAGATAGCGCCGCAGCACGTCGTAGACGAGGGCGAAGCGACCGTGGCCGACGTGCGGGGCGCCGTACACGGTCGGACCGCACACGTAGAGACCGACGACGCCCGCGTCGCGGGGCTCCAGCTCGGCGACGCGACCGGTCAGCGTGTCGCGCAACCTGAGCACACGACTACGGTACTAGTCCGATGCAAGCCGAAGACGAGCCCACCACGGCACGCGCCTTCGACCCGGCGGCCGGGAATCGAGCGACCTCCGACCCGGTGCCCGCCGCGACCGCCGATGACCGTTCGAGTCGGGTGATCAGGATTCCCGATCACCCGCAGCTCGAAGGGCTCGAGGAGCGCTGGGCGGCGCGCTGGGACGCCTGGGGGACGTACCGCTTCGACGATTCCAAACTGCGCGCCGAGGTCTACTCGATCGACACGCCGCCACCGACGGTCTCGGGCGCGTTGCACGTCGGGCACATCTTCTCGTTCACCCAGACCGATTTCGTCGCGAGGTTCCAGCGCATGCGCGGCAAGGCCGTCTTCTATCCGATCGGCTGGGACGACAACGGTCTACCGACCGAACGCCGGGTTCAGAACCACTACGGGGTCCGCTGCGACCCATCCGTCGCGTACGACCCCGGGTTCATCCCGCCGGCGAAACCCCCGAAGCACCCGCTGTCCATCTCACGGCCGAACTTCGTCGAGCTGTGCCACAAGCTCACGTCCGAGGACGAGCAGGCCTTCGAGGCGCTGTTCCGCCGGATCGGGCTCAGCGTCAACTGGGCGGACCAGTACACGACCATCGGCCGTCTCGCCCAGCGGACGTCCCAGCGCGCCTTCCTGCGGATGGTGGCCGCTGGCCACGCCTACCGCCAGGAGGCGCCGACGCTGTGGGACGTCGATTTCCAGTCGGCCGTCGCCCAGGCCGAGCTCGAGGACCGGGAGATCGAGGCGAACTTCTTCCGGGTGCGCTTCTCGTCGGCCGAGACCGGTGCGCCGGTCGAGATCGAGACGACCCGGCCGGAGCTCATCCCGGCCTGTGTCGCGCTCGTCGCCAACCCCGACGACGCCCGCTACCAGGGGCTGTTCGGCACGACCGCGGTAACGCCGCTGTTCGGGGTCGAGATCCCGGTCCACCCCCACCCGCTCGCCGACCCCGCGAAGGGCTCGGGCATCGCGATGGTCTGCACCTTCGGCGACTTAACCGACGTCACCTGGTGGCGCGACCTCGGCCTCGCCACCCGGACGATCCTCCTGCGCGACGGCCGCCTCGGCCGCGCCCCGTTCGGAACCCCCGGCTGGGAGAGCCGCGACGCCGGGCGCGCGAGCTCGGCGTACGCCGAGCTCGAGGGGCTGACGGCCCGCCAGGCCCGGACTCGGATCGCCGAACTGCTCGCGGCCTCGGGCGATCTCGTCGGCGAGCCGCGGCGCATCACGCACTTCGTCAACTTCTACGAAAAGGGCGAACGGCCCCTCGAGATCGTCTCGTCCCGCCAGTGGTACGTCCGGACGCTCGAGCGGCGGCAGACGCTGATCGACGCCGGACGCGAGATCGCCTGGCACCCCGATTTCATGCGGACCCGCTACGAGGCCTGGGTCGAGGGACTCACCGGGGACTGGAACATCTCGCGCCAGCGCTACTTCGGCGTGCCCTTCCCGGTCTGGTACGCCGTGCGGGCGGACGGGTCGATCGACGACGACCATCCGATCCTCGCCGAGGAAGCCCAGCTGCCCCTCGACCCGGCGACCGCCGTCCCGGACGGCTTCCGGGCGGACCAACGGGGCGAGCCGGGGGGGTTCGTCGCCGACCCCGACGTGATGGACACCTGGGCCACGTCGTCGCTCAGCCCCCACATCGCCGGGCACTGGGCCGACCGGCCCGACCTGTTCGACCGGATCTTCCCGATGGACCTGCGCCCCCAGGCGCACGAGATCATCCGGACGTGGCTGTTCTCGTCGGTGGTGCGCAGCGAGCTCGAGCACCGTTGCGTGCCCTGGAGAAACGTCGCGATCTCCGGGTGGATCCTCGACCCGGATCACAAGAAGATCTCGAAGTCGAAGGGCAATGTCGTCGTGCCGAGCGACTCGCTCGACGCCCACGGGACCGACGCGGTCCGCTACTGGGCGGCGTCCGCCCGCCTCGGCGTCGACACCACCTTCGACGACCAGCAGATGCGCATCGGCCGGCGGCTCGCGATCAAGATTCTCAACGCGACGAGGTTCATCCTGCAGCGCCTCTCTGACGACTCTCGCGACGCGTCAGCCGACACCTCCGTACCGCCGAGCCATCCCCTCGACCTCGCAATGCTCGGACTCCTCGCCGCGGTCGTCGCCGAGGCCACCGAGGCCTTCGAGAACTACGAGCACGCCCGGGCGCTCGAGCGGATCGAACACTTCTTCTGGACCTTCTGTGACGACTACCTCGAGCTCGTCAAGGGACGCGCCTACGGCACGGGGCCGACCGCCGATTCGGCCCGCCGGGCCCTCCTCCTCGCCCTCGACACGCAACTGCGCCTGTTCGCCCCGTTCCTGCCGTTCGCGACCGAGGAGGCATGGTCGTGGAGCCACGCGGGATCCGTCCACGCCGCGTCCTGGCCGACGCCAGCCGAGCTTCCCACCGAGGGCTCCGGGTCCGACGGCCGACTGCTCGACGGCGTGGGCACGGTCCTCGGAGCGGTCCGTCGCGCGAAGACCGCGGCGAAACGCTCGATGCGGGCGCGCTGTGCGCATGTCGTCGTCACCGCATCGTCCGCGACTCTCGACCTCGTCCGCCTCGCGGTGGACGACCTCGTCGCCGCCGGGGTGATCGACGACCTCGAGCTCCGGACGGGAGGCGGCGAGATCGACGTCTCGGTGGAGCTCGCCCCAGCGGACGACGACAACGCCCGGTGATCCGCCTGACCCAGGGCGGGACACGTCCCCGCCCGGCGGCGTTAGGTTCGGGCTCGGTCTTGTGATGGACAACGCATCGCCGCTCTATACGTCGCCGTCGGGCTCGGTGAACCCTTCGTGACCGCGGCACGCCGTGCGACCGCTCCCCGTCCCTCCGAGGACGACGGCGCCGTCGTCCGCACGGTCGACCTCACGAAGGTCTACGCCGGGACCGATTTCCGCGCCGTCGACGAGCTGAACCTTTCGATCGACAAGGGCGAGATCTTCGGCCTGCTCGGCCCCAACGGGGCCGGCAAGACAACGACCGCGGGGATGCTCACGACCCGGGTCATCCCGACGTCGGGCAGGGCCTTCGTCGCGGGCATCGACGTCGTGCGGCACCCCTCGCCCACCAAGCAGCTGATCGGCGTCGTCTCGCAGACGAACTCGCTCGACCGCCAACTGACCGTGTGGGAGAACCTGTACTTCCACGGTCGTCTCTTCGGCATCGGCGCGGCGCAGTCCCGCCGGGTCGCCGACGAGCTCCTCGAGCAGTTCCAGCTCACGAAGTGGGCGAAGGCGTCCGTCTACGCGCTGTCCGGCGGGATGGCGCAGCGGCTGATGGTTGCCCGCTCGATCTTCCACCGGCCCGCGGTGCTGTTCATGGACGAGCCCACCGCCGGGCTCGACCCCCAGAGCCGACTCGCGCTCTGGGATCTGCTCCGGCAGCTGAACGCGGACGGTCAGACGATCCTGCTCACCACGCACTACATGGAGGAGGCGGACCGGCTGTGCGGCCGGGTGGCGATCATGGACCACGGCAGGGTCCTCGCCCTCGACACGCCGGCGAACCTCAAGCAAACCGTCGGCGCGGACACGATCGTCACGGTGAAGACGACGGGCGACCCGGAGGCGCTCGAACGGGCGCTCGAGAACGAGATCACCGGCGTCACCCGCACGCGGCGCACCGAGGACGGCCTCGAGCTCCACGTGCGGGGCGGGACCCGCCTCGTCGCCCGGGTCGCCACCGCCGCCGAGGCGGCGGGCTTCACCGTCGCCGATCTCGCCGTCACCGAGCCGAGCCTCGAGACGGTCTTCATCAACCTCACCGGACGGGAGCTGAGGGAGCAATGACCGCCAACGCTTCGCTGGTCTCGGGCCACGCCCCGGTCGCCACCCAGCCGCGCCGGACCACGCTCGCCGCGAGCTGGGTCGCCCTGCGGGCACTCCTGCTGCGGGACCTCACGGTGCTGCGCAAGAACCTCTTCGAGTTCACGATCCGCACGCTCGTCCAGCCGTTCCTTTTGTGCTTCGTCTTCCTTTACGTGTTCCCGAAGATCGGCCAGTCCGTCGGCGGAGCGCATGGGACGGGCGGTGAGGCCTCGTTCGCGACGGTGCTCGTTCCGGGCGTCGTCGGGATCTCGATCATGTTCCAGGGCGTGCAGTCGGTTGCGCTGCAGCTCTCCCAGGAGTTCGGGTTCACCCGCGAGATCGAGGACCGCGTCCAGGCGCCCTGCCCGATCTGGCTCGTCGCCATCGCCAAGGTGCTGTCGGGGGCAATCCAGGGGATGATCTCGGCCGCCATCGTCCTGCCGATCGCGTCGCTCGTCCACGCCGCGGGGGTGGAGGCCCAGATCGACCTGCACTGGTGGATCATCCTCACGCTCGTCCCGATCTCGTGCGCGACGATGGCCTCGCTCGGGCTCGTGCTGGGCACGAGCTTCGAACCGCGCAACATCGGGCTGATGTTCGGGTTCGTCATCCTGCCGGTCACGTTCCTCGGCGGGACCTACTACCCCTGGACGCGGCTCGCACCGGTGAAGCTCGGCGCCTGGCACTGGCTGCAAACGGTCGTGCTCGTCAACCCGCTCATCTACGTGAACGAGGGGATGCGGGCCGCCTTCACGGCCTCGGCGCACCTCCACCTCTACGTCGTCTACCCGGCGCTCCTCGGCTTCTGCGCCATCTTCCTGACGCTCGGCCTGCACAACTTCCGCCGCCGGGTGCTGTCGTAGAACGCCCCGGCGATCGCCTGGCCCCGGTCGTTTGGCCCGGCGAGCGGATCCCGCAGGCAAGAGACCTAACAGCGGTGCTCGGGGTGAACCCGAACACCGAGCTTCGAGCCTTGCGCACCCTTCGTGACGAGGGACTGCTCGACGTGGGCCGGGGGCGGGCGAGCCGGGCCGCAGGGACGCCGGAACGGAGCGAGGTCACCAACATGATGAGGGACCTCATCCAGCTCGGTCGCCGCAACGGTTTCCGCCGCGGCGACCTCGTGGCGCTCCTGGACAGCATGCGCTGTTAGGAGAAGAGATGATGAAACTGCTGGATCGTCATCGTCCAGTGGAAGGGACAGGCGCACCGGTGGATACGGAGGCACTGATTCCCGAGGCGAAACGACGCGAGCGACGACGGCACCTCGCCGTGGCCGCCGCGGTGCTGCTCATAGCTGGAGGCACGGCTGCCGCTGTCAGCATCGTCGGTGGTGGAAGTGGTGGCAGACCTACGACCACGAGCGCGCCGTTGGACCGACCCGCGGGGACGGGAGGCCCGGTGGCGCGGGTCCTCCGCATCGTCCGTCCGGTGACCGCTTCGGGGACGGAGGCGACGCCCCACGGGCTGGCGATCGAGGGCGATCGCACGTACGTGACGACCTTTTATCAGGTTGCAGGCCCTGGCAACACCCGATTGAGCATCATCGAGTCGGACGGCTCGCTCGGCGCTCACGTCGACATCATCGGCGACACCATCGGACCGGCGGTCGGGGATCACGCGGTGTGGGTGGTTACGAGCAGCGGTGCCTCGGGCGCTAAACAACCCGGGGCGGGGAGGCTTCTGCGATTTGAACCGGACTCATTGCATCTCTCCGGCAGCGTTGCGGTCGGCGATGAAGCGACGGCGGTTGCTGCCGGGCTAGGTGCGGTCTGGGTCGCCGTCAGGGACGAACTCTTGGACATCAACCCGTCCTCGATGCGCGTCGTGGCGCGGCGCTCCTTCGCTGGCCCGATCAATGCCCTCGCCGTCGGATCCGGATCCCTTTGGGTCCTCGACATTTCACCTGGGCAGAATCCGATGACGAGCGTCATTCTTCGGCTCGATCCGCACACGTTACGAAAGACCGCGAGCGTCCCTCTTTCGTCCGCCAACGTCTACTACCTCGTCGCCGGACTCCACCAGATCTGGACCGCGTACGGGTTCCCGCGGGCGCACGTCGTCGCCGTGGACTCGTTGACCGGCAAGCTGCTTTTCAACCGCCTGTCGTTCTCGGTACAAGAAGGAGTCTCGGGCATATCTTCTGACGGTCACGACGACCTCTGGTACGTCACGACGGGCGCACGAGTCGGACGTCTCGGCTCGACGGGCCTGTCGTCGGGAACGCCGGTAACCCTCTCCCTAGGGACGGGGGTGGGGCTATTTCCCAATCTGCAACCCCAGGCGATGGCAGCCTCCCTCACTGAAGTTGATGTGGCCCTCGGAAACCGGGTCGTGGAATTGCAACCACTGGTTCAGCACGCGCGATGACGTCTAGTCCTGCCAGCAGACCGAGTTCCGGGGTATCCCAATGAGATGCGCTGCGAGCCGGCGGTTGGGGGCAGTCTGAATACGAGTCCCGCCGAATGTCATGGGACGCGACACTGGCGCCCGAACCGCCGTTCTGGACGGATCGCAGGTCAATGCAGGGACCTGCCGACCAGATCGGGCCTTGGGTGCCACTCCAGTACCGATAGACGTCGCGGGCACGGTCCTCCACCGCGAGGGGCGGCGTGAACCAGAAATATGGGTACGATGCTCCGTCTGCCGGGGGGCGGATGAGGGGTTGAGCGACGGGGGGACGAGCATGAGCGACAACACCACATTTCTCGAAGGGCTTTACGGGTCGTTCGCCCAAGGCGACGTCCCTACGGTGCTCGCCGCGATGGATCCGCAAATCGAGTGGAACGAGGCCGCGCACCAGACGTTCTGGACCGGTAAACCCTTCGTCGGTCCGGATGCCGTTGTGCAGCGAATTTTCGCCCGTATCGGGGAAATCTTTGGCGATACCTTCCGGATCGAGATCAGCCGGCTGCTCGACTGTGGGTCGACTGTAGTGATGGAGGGCCGTTACAAGGGCGTCGTCCAGGCAACGGGCAAGCACCTCGACGCGCAGGTAACCCACCATTGGGACCTCGCTGACGGCAAGCTCGTAAAGTTCCAGCAGTACACGGACACCTGGCAATGGTCGGAGGCCACTGGCGAAACACCGGTGGGCTGACTCCAACCTTCTCTGGCATCGAACCGGGCGAATGCACCGCCATAGTTGACCTTGGATCTGCTCTCGGTGAAGTTCGCCCAAGCCATATAATGGCCTTCTAGAAAGGCCGAGCTGACCATTTGGGTGTGGGTGCAGCGCTTAACAAAGGGGGGCGTGGCGATGTCGCACAGGGGGAAGTCGCACCTCGTCATCATGTTTACGGTGGGGCCTGATGACGTGGCCGAAGGAGATCGCATCTTCGCGAGCCACGGCGAGTGGATGAAGGGGCATCCCCGCGAGGGCGATGTGGCATTGCTGGACTACTCCATCTCCAAGGCTCCGGAGCTTTCGAACCCGATGGACCCACGCTCTGAGCCGACCGGCAAGACGATCTTCGTGATCGACGAGTACTACGAGTCTCCGGCCGGCATTGCGAGGCACTGGCAGCAGACAGCCAACTGGCCGGAGTTCCCGGTTGCGGTCGAGTGGATGGCCAAGGCCACGATAGTGACCCTACACAACGGCACCGTTGTCCAAGGACTCTGGTAAAGCGGACTAACGCGCGCCGCCACCAAGGGTGCAGGGGGTTACCCCCCGCAGCGCGAGTAGTGCACCTATTGACGGCGCCTCCTCGGTTCCTGGACGTCAGTCACCTCGCCATAGTCGGCGCGGAGCGGGCCAGGACGAACAAGAACCGTCGATCCGTGTGCCGAGCGTGACCATGCCGGCCGATGTTCGGCGCGACAATCGACTTGCAGATTGCGGGCCGAACTGAGCTTCCGGACTTTGGTGAGCGTTCCAGGGAGCGTCCGACATACACATGAGACGCGACCGATAGGGTCGCGGCATCGGGCTCGGCCCCGCCGTCGACCCAAGACCCCGAAGGAGAAGCCATGGCAACCATCATCGGCTACCACAGTGTGAAGGACACGGATCACTGGCTTGCCTCGCCAAAGCGCGAAGAGGTCTTCGCGCCCCTAGGTGCCACCAATATTCGGACCTTCGTCGACCCGCAGAACCGCACTCGGGTGGCGGTGCTCATGGACGTCGCCGACATGGACGTGCTCATGGGGGCGATGCAATCCGAGGGGATGGCCCAGGCGATGGAGCATGACGGCGTGTTGCCAGAAACCCTCGTGATCCTCGTCGAGGCTTAGTTCCCGATCTCTGTTTCGCCAAGCACGGAACGCCGAGGCACGGGACGCGCGCGGTCGCGCCCGAGTAGGCGTTCCGCGCTTTGGCGAGTGCCCCAGAACGCTTAACAGCTGGTGTGGTTGAGGGTCGCCTCGGTGTGCCGGTCGGGGGCAGGAAACCTTTGTAAGCACGGAGGAGCCCGAGTCCGCTAGACCCCGCTGGGATCCGAAGAGCCGAGAATGTCAATCGAGCAGCGCGGCGAGGGGCGGCTTTCTTCGGGTGCGTCGCTGCGCCAGCCGTCATCGCCCGCGTCCGTTCGGCGTGGGTGCCGTCGGGCCATTTGGGGGCTGCGGTGGGAATCGGCCTGCGCCGCTCTCGCCTACCTCACTGTTGACGAGGCTCGTCCCAATCGCGGTGAGACTCGGTGGCGCTTGGCGATGGGGGCTGCTTCGATGGCGCGGTAACCGACATTCGGACATCACGCCTGCAGCTGCACGCGATCGATGTCGCTGAGGGAAAACGCATCCTTCCTCGACGCGCGGGACCCGCCGATTCTTGGGCGGAGGATTTCCCCTGCGAGGGTGACGTTGGCGCTATCGGGAGCTTCCTTCGCGCGACGACCGAGCGTGGAGAGCAAGGGCCCTTCGGCTACTACCGGATCACCCACCTGGCCGACGGGCGGGCAATCGGGGGGATTGGCTTCAAAGGCCCGCCAGACGGCGGATGCGTCGAGATCGGCTACGGCCTGACTCCTTCGGCCCGCGGCCACGGCTACGCCGCAGAGGCGGCCGTCGCCTTGCTCGCGATGGCCGCCGACCACGGAGTGTCCAGGGTTATCGCCGGCACGACTCCGGACAACATCGCGTCGCAACGGACTCTGGTCCGGGCCGGATTCCACCTCGTGGGCACCGACGGCGAGCTCCACCACTACGAGGTGCTTCTCGTCAGCGGGCATCGAGCCGGGTAGATCGGGCCGAACGACTCAGCCCGAGCGCGTAGCGCCGCTGGCGCGGAAGCCAAGCCGGGAGCGAACGGCGTTCGGCGCCTCAGAGGATCCGAGGTCAACGGACTCCATTACCGAAACGCGCCCCTAGCGCGTGAGCTCGCTATCGGCGGCGCCCGCCAGGAGCTCGCAGGCGCGCCAGCAGTACCAGGCGGCGACCGACCGGTACGGACGGAAGGCGTCGCCGAGCGGTTCAAGCTCGCGCTCGGTCGGCGCCGGCACCCGCCAGGCGAGCCCGTAGCCCCGGCGCACGCCGAAGTCCCCAACCGGCCACACGTCGATGCGCCGCAGCTGGAACATGAGGAACATCTGTGCCGTCCACCGGCCGATCCCGCGCACCATCGACAGGTGCGCCACGATGTCCTCGTCGTCGGCCCGAGCGAGGTGGCGCGGGTCGAGGTCGACGGTCCCGTCGAGCACCTTCGCCGCGAGGTCGCGCAGCGACTCGGTCTTGTTGCGAGACAGCCCGACGGCCCGCAGGTCGTCGTCGGACAGGCCAAGCAGGGTCGCGGGGTCATCCGGATCACCCATCGCCGCGACGAGCCGGCCGTGGATCGCGGCGGCCGCCGCACCGGCGAGTTGCTGGTAGAGCACCGATCGCGTGAGCGCCGCGAACGCGGTGTCACTCGGCGGCCGAAAGACCGGCGGCCCCGCGGCCTCGAGCAACGAAGCGAGCACCGGGTCCCGCCCGGCGAGCTCGATCGCCGCGGCCCTGTGGGAGGGGCGTCGGGAGGCAGGCCGTCTTCGCTCATCGGTCACGACGAGAGTCTGCCCCGCCCCACCGCCCCTTCGGCAAACCGACGCTCCGGTTGGCCCTCCCTACGAGCCGCCGCTGCCGAGGGCCGCGCGACTCCTCTTGGCGTCGCTCTGTCCGCGGCCGAGGCGCGATGATCGGGATCGTGGTCACCATGACGACCGAGCGGTTCGAGGAGCTCGTCGCCTCGGCCCTCGACTCGCTCCCGGAGAGCCTCGGCCGCCAGATGGAGAACGTCTCGGTCTCGGTCGACCCGTACGCGCCGGCCGGCAGGCTGTTCGGGCTCTACGAAGGTGTGCCGTTGACCCGTCGAGGCATCTCGTACTCGGCGGTCCTGCCCGACCGGATCACGATCTTCATGCGGAGCATCTGCGCGAGTTGCCGGACCGAGGAGGAGGTCACGGCGACCGTGCGCAAGACCGTGATCCACGAGGTGGCCCACCACTTCGGGATCGGGGACGCCCGCCTCGGCGAGCTCGGCTGGGCCTGACCGAGCATCGTCCCCGACAACCGCCCGCGCCGGATTCCGCCCGGGTAAACGGCCCGGCCGGCGGGCGGGCGGACGATTCTCTAGCTGCCGTCCGGCGAGAACTTCTCGCGGATCTGGTCGGCGATCTCCGACTCGGTGCTCGGGATCTTGAACGTGATGAGCGCCGAGTCGTCGGACGGCTCGAACCCGACCCGGTCATCGTGGAGTACGCAGGTGCCGTCATCGAGCGTCCGGAACCCGACGAGCAGGTGCGACTGGTCGATCCCGAGGAACTTCGCCGCCTTGTCGAGAAGGGCGAAGGCACCGTCTTTGGTGACGAAACTCCAGCGGTAGCGGTCGCCCCGGCGTTCGATGAGGAGCTCGGGATCGATCGTCATGGCCGCCTCGACCGCTTCGCAGACGGTCTCGAGCACCGAGAACGCGAACGCGCTCTCGAGCAGCCCGATCCGATTCGAACCCTGAGGCGTATTCGAAGAAATTGTCACTGTCCCGTCGTCATCCCGCATCACGTTCTATCGCGCCAAACCAAGACCCATCGCGCCAACCCGAATAGACGCCGGGGCACGACCCCATCCCGCTAGCACACGTCCGCTATCGACCTGATTATCGCAGGAAGCGCGGACCGCCCGCGTCCAGCCGGCCTACGCCGCCCGGTCGTCCAGTTCCGCCTGCGCCCGGGAAAGAATCGCGGCCGCGGTCTGCTGGATGCGCCCGCAGGATCCGCGCACGGCGGCGATCGCTTGCTCGCCGCCGCCGGCCCAGGCTGCGACGTACCCGAAGGAGTAATCGCCGCTGTCGATGCCGAGCGCCCGGCACACGGCGTATGCCGTCGATTCGGCCTCGAGCTCGGCGAGCGCCCGGTCGCCGAAACCCTCGTGGAGGAACGCATGGGCGAGTTCGTGGGCGAGGGTCTTTACGCGCTGGGACGGAGTGTTCCGCACTTCGACCCGGATGCGGCGATCGGCGTGGGAACAGTCGCCGTTGAGATCCCCGGAGAACTCGTGATCCTCGACCACGAAATCGAGCGATCGGGCGACACCGACGAGCCGGTCGTAGCAGCCCGCCGGATCGTCGCCCGCGAGCCGGCTGCACACCGTCGGCAGTCGCTCGCCGTCGGTCTGGGAGACGTCGAAGACGGGCACGAGCTTGAAGCCCCGGACAACGCGCTCGCCGTCGCCGGCCGCGACGTCGCGCCGATAACAGATCGGCGCGAGGATCCAGATCGCCTTCTCCCCTGCCCGCACGTACCGGTTGAGCTTCCTCCAGGACCGGTAACCCGCCACCTGCGTCGCCTCGGGACACTGGGCGGCGATGAGGAGGATGTTGTTGAGGCTGTAACAGTGGAACCGGCTGAGGTACCCGAGGTACCTCCTCCACTCCGCAGACGTCGTGAGGCTGGCGATCCCCGCGGCGAGCTGGGCGATGACCTCCGCGTGCCTCTTCGTCGGGACCATCCCGTCGTCCTCCTGTCGGGTCGGCGCGGTGCACCCGAGACATCCGGGCGAAGCGACCCGACCGGCCGGTGCGGCTCCGCGGCTTTTGGGCTGCGGGACCGCGAAACCGCGTTGGCAGGTGACGCTGATAGGAGGACCCTCGTCGGGACGACCGATCGCCGGCGCGGCCCGGACAGCCCGAACCGCCGGCAACAAAGGACCGAGAAACGATCCGATCGAAGCCGTCACGCTAGGCGCGCCGTGTGACATCGCCGCCCTGCGGCCGACGATCCGACGACAAGCGCGCCGGCGTCGTCGGAGGGAGGAACCGCGAATCGGCCGGCCCGAACAGAACCGGCGGGGCCCCGCGAGACGCCGCCTCTTCGTCAGCTGATCGGCGAGTTGGCCGTCCCGAGGCGGCAGCCCGAATCGCTCAGGCGTTCGCCAGGATCGACGCGCCGAGGTGCCGGGCGATGATCGCCATCCGCATCGGGATCATGTTCGCCATCTGCTCGACGTCTTTCATCCTCGGATCGGAGTCGACGCTGGGGTGCAGCTCGTCCCGGCGCGGCCTGGGGTGGAGCACGATCGCGTCCGGCGACATCTGCTGGATCCTCTCGTAGTCGACGATCCAGCTCGCGTAGTCGCGGGCGAGCTGCTCGGCGCGCACGATCTCGGCCGGATCCTCGCCCGTGTACTCGTCGGGATTCCGGCCCAGGTACAGAACGTCCGTGTCCCGCATGGCCCCGTCGAGATCGCTCGTCCTCGTCAACCGGGGCCCCAGGAACGCGACGAGCTCGCGAGGCACCCGCGCCGCGGGGGACTCCACAGCCACCACGTGCATGCCGAGCGTCGCGGCCCCGATCATCAGGGAGTGGTGGGCGCGGTAGCGCTCCTGGTCGCCGACGACCGTAACGGTCAGCCCGTCGAAACGACCGAATTTCTTGTGCACTGTGAACATGTCGCCGAGGGCCTGGGTCGGGTGCTCGTTGTGCCCGTCGCCGAGGTTGATGACCGGCACGACCTGCCCGAGCTGGCCGTACTCGACGGCCTTGGCGATGACGTACGCCGCGAACGCCGGTCCCCCGTTCTCGGCGGTCCGGATGCCGAGGATGTCGGCCTGGGTCGCGAAGGCGACCCAGGAGTCGGCGAGCGACTCGCCTTTCGCCTCGGACGAGCTGCTCATACCGCTGATCAGCTCGGCGGATCCGCCGAGCTTGCGCATGGCCGAGGTGCAGCTGCCCCCGGTTCGGGTGGAGGGCTGCCGCATGATCGCTTTCATGACGGCGCGCGGCACGAGCGCGAGGCCGCGCCGCTCCGGGTCGTGGATCGCCCTCTCGGCGGCATAGGCCTCGTCGAGGTAGGTGGCGATGTCGTCGGCCGACAGCTGGTACATGGAGAGCAGGTTCTTGCCCGCCGCGTCTCCGGCAATCGGCTGCGTCACCGCAGACAAGTCGATTACTTCCGCCGTTTCGGCTGCTGCCATCTTCTTCTCCCTCGGCACGAGGCACGGTTGGAACGGTTGAGTGTGGGAATCCGACGGTCGGTCGCCTCCGCGAGGAAAGTTCCGCCCGTCACGGACGACGGCGGGGGCATCGCGACGTCCAGGTACCCGGCCGCGAACATTCCCTCAGCTTCCGTGATGCGAGCTCCACGTGACGCGTCGACGAGATCGGTCGCCGTCAGGCTAATTGCGTCCCCAGCGGAAAGGGGGAACCACCGTGCGTGGCGGGACGCCCCGGACCCGGTCCGTGATCGGCGCGGACCGGCCCGATCAGGGTATTTCGAGGTCGGACAAGTCGACGATCTCCCGGGAGTGCTCGCCCCAGTCCGACCCCCCGGCCCAGGTCTCGCGCTTCCAGATCGGCACCGTCGCCTTCACGAGGTCGAGACAGAGCCGGGCGGCGGCGAACGCGTCCGACCGGTGCGGAGCGGCGGCGGCGACCGTGACCGACACGTCGCCGACCGCAAGCACCCCCACGCGGTGGAGAAGCGCGATCCGCCGCACCTCGGGATAGCGCGCCCGCACGGCCCTCGCCACGTCGGACATCTTCGCCGTGGCGTAGGTCTCATATGCCTCGTACTCGAGACTGACAACGCCCGGACGACCTTCGGACTGGTCGCGGACCGACCCGCAGAACGAGACGACGGCCCCGCAACCCGGCTGCGACGCCCACGCCAGCACCTCGGCGACCGGCAGTTCCTCCGCCGCCACGGCGATCCAGTTCTCCTGATCCTCACCACTCATCGCGGATCGATCGTAGGCCGGGTGCCGCGGGCCGATCCGCCGGGGCCGGACGCGGGCTCCGGGAGGAGGGGGAAGGTGCCGGTCCGAGGCTTCCCGAGCCGAGGTCGCACGAGCGGGCCGGGACCGGGCACGGCCCGAGGGGGCTCGTCTGGGTGATGGACGCAGCCTCTGGTCCACGGCACCCTACGCTTGACCAGGTGCAGGAGATCCTCGACGACATCGACCGATGGCGGACGGCCGGCCGTCGGGTGGCGCTCGCCCGGGTGATCGGCACCGAGGGATCAGCCCCCCGGGAGCCGGGTGCCGCCATGGCGGTCAGCGAGGACGGCGACGTCGCCGGGTCCGTCTCGGGCGGGTGCGTGGAGACGGCGCTCGTCGCCGACGCCCTCGGCGTCCTCGGGTCGGGGCGCGCCCACACCACCACCTTCGGCTACTCCGACGACGAAGCATTCGCCGTCGGTCTCACCTGCGGGGGCACCATTCGGGTGTTCGTCGAACCCGTCGGTGAGGGCGGGATGGCCCCCGAGATCCTCGAGGCGCTGCACGGCCATCTCGCGGCACGGCGTCCGGTGGCGCTCGCCACGGTGATCGAGGGGAACGCCGACGAGGCGGCGGGCGAGGGTGATCGCGCCGCGGCGGTTGGGTCGACGATGCTCGTGCGATCCGGCGGCGAGACCACCGGCGCGCTCGGGACCCCCGAGCTCGACGACGCGGTACGTCGCGACGTGCTCGGGCATCTCGAAGCCGGAACGACCGCCATACGCCGGTATGGCCCCCGCGGCGAGACCGGCCGCCAGGATCTCGCCGTCTTCGTCGAGACGTTCGCGCCGCCACCCCGGATGGTCATCTTCGGGGCGGTGGACTTCACGGCGGCGCTCGCCAAGGTGGCGAAGATCCTCGGTTACCGGGTCATCGTGTGCGACGCGCGCCCGGTCTTCGCCACGCCGGCCCGGTTCCCCATGGCCGACGAGGTCGTCGTCGACTGGCCCGACCGTTACCTGGCGACGATCGGCGCGACGCTCGGGGCGCGTGACGCGGTCTGCGTCCTCGCCCATGACCCCAAGTTCGACGTCCCCGCCGTCGTCGCGGCACTCGCGACCGAAGTCGGCTACATCGGCGCCATGGGGTCCCGCCGCACCGCGGCCGACCGGGAGAAGCGGCTGCGGGAGGCCGGCGTCGGGACCGAGGAGCTGGCCCGTGTCATGGCCCCGATCGGCCTCGACATCGGGGCGGTGACCCCCGAGGAGACGGCGATCTCGATCTGTGCCGAGATCGTCACGCGGCGTTCCGGGGACCGCACGGGCTCGCCGCTGCGCACGACCGACGGGCCCATCCACCACCCGAACCGATGAACCCCGCGCCCGCCTGATGCCAAAGACGTCCAGCAAGTTGGCACGGACAGTCAACTAGCCTCGAGCCGAGAGAGATCCGTTGACGACGATCATCACCACCGGGACCCGAGGCCGGGTCGGAGAGGCCGCCCCGCGTATCGACGGGGTGCCGAAGGTGGAAGGGTCGTTCGCCTACGCGAGCGACCTGCACCGTGAGGGCATGCTCTTCGGCGCGACGTTGCGTTCCAAGCCCGCCTACGCCCGGATCCGGTCCGTCGACACGTCGATGGCGGTCGCGAGCCCCGGGGTCGCGGCGGTCATGCTCGGCGCCGACGTGCCGGGGATCAACCGGTTCGGACTGAACTACATCGACCAGCCGGTGCTCGCCGACGACGTCGTGCGGTACGCGGGCGAGCCGATCGCCGTCGTCGCCGCCTCGACCCCCCGTCAGGCCCAGGTTGCGGTGGAAAGGATCGCCGTCGACCTCGAGCCCCTCGCCGGCGTGTTCGACATGGAAAAAGCGCTCGCTCCCGACGCTCCTCGACTTCACGAGTTCGGGAACGTGCTGCGCCACGTCCACATCCTCCACGGCGATCCCGACTCCGCCGCGGCCGACGTCTGGGTCGACGGCTACTACGAGACGGCCATGCAGGACCAGGCGGCGCTCGGTCCCGAGGCGGGGCTCGCGGTGCCCGCGGAAGACGGCGGAGTGGACCTCTACGTCACGACGCAGTGGCTCCACGTCGATCGGGAGCAGATCGCACCGTGTCTCGACCTGCCCGAGGACAAGGTCCGGTTGCACCTCGCGGGCGTCGGCGGCGCCTTCGGGTCCCGCGAGGACATCCATATGCAGATCCACGCCTGCATGCTGGCGTTGCGCACCGGTCGTCCCGTGAAGTTCAGCTACGGACGCGAGGAGTCCTTCCTCGGCCACGTCCATCGCCATCCATCCCGCATCTGGATGCGACACGGCGCGAACCGCGACGGCAAGCTCGTCGCGCTCGACGTCCGGCTGATGTTCGACGGCGGCGCCTACGCCTCGTCGTCCCCCGCCGTTCTGGGCAACGCCGCGAGCATGGCCGCCGGGCCGTACGAGGTGCCCCACGTCCGGGTCGAGGGCACGGTCGTCTACACGAACAACCCGCCGTGCGGCGCGATGCGCGGGTTCGGCGCCCCCCAGGTCTGCTTCGCCCACGAGGCCCAGATGGACAAGCTCGCCCGCGAGCTCGGCCTCGACCCGGTCGAGCTGAGGTTGCGCAACGCCCTTGCCACCGGCTCGATCCTGCCGACCGGACAGGTCGTCACGGGGAGCGCCCCGGTGCGAGAGCTGATCGAACGGTGCACGGCGCTCCCCCTGCCGGAGACGGAACCGGAGCAGGGCCGCGGTGTCATGCGCTATCCGGGCGGCGCCGGGAACGTGACCCACGGCGAGGGGCTAAAACGTGGTGTCGGCCTCGCGGTTGGCTACAAGAACGTGGCGTTCAGCGAGGGTTTCGACGACTCCGCGACGGCAAGGGTGACGCTCGCCCGCAGTCCCGACGGACCGGAGGCGGAGATCCACACGGCGGCGGTCGAGATGGGCCAGGGCCTGTACACCTTCCTCACCCAGGTCGTGCGCACCGAGCTCGACATCGACCGGGTCGTTCTGCACGCGATCGACACCCAGATCGGCGGCGCCGGATCGACATCGGCGTCGCGCCAGTCGATGATGGCGGGCGGCGCAGTCCAGATGGCGTGCGCGGCGGTGCGCGCCGCGCTTTTCGAGCGGGCACGCGCCCAACAAGCTTCCCTGCCTCCCGATGCTGAGCTCTCGTTGGCTGGCGGCTGGGTCGCGGCGGGAGATTCGCCGCTCGTCGGGCTCGACGACCTCCTCGACGAGCCGGTCGTCGGCGAGGCCGTCTACCACCACCGCCCGACCGAGGCCTTCGACGAAAACGGACAGGGTGACGTCCACGTCTGTTTCACCTTCGCCGCCAGCCGGGCGGTCGTCGAGGTCGACGAGGAGCTCGGCCTCGTGCGCGTGCTGCAGGTGGCCGCCGCCGTCGACGCCGGCCGGGTCCTCAACCCCATGGGCCTCACCGGCCAGATCGAGGGTGGGACCGCCCAGGGCCTCGGCCTCGGGCTGATGGAGGAGGTCCAGCTCGCCGACGGGGTGATCCGCAACCCGTCGTTCACGGACTACCTCATCCCGACGATCCTCGACATGCCCCCGGTCGTCTCGGTCGCCGTCGAGGAGCCCGAGCCCGATTCCCCCTACGGCCTCAAAGGCGTCGGCGAATCGCCGACGATCGTCGCGACGGCGGCCGTCGTCGCCGCGCTGCGCGACGCGACGGGTCGGGAGCTCAACCGCGCCCCCGTGTCACCAGACGAACTCGTCGGCCTGCGCGGACCGGCGCGCGACGCCGGCCGTCCCCCGCTGCCCCAAGTCCCGGGGCAGAAGTCGGTGCCTTACTACTTCGAGATGAGCTCCGGCCAGCAGAAACTCATGTGAGAGCCGATGACCCTTGCGATGAGAATCAGGCGTTTCCGGCGCGCGCCGCGCGGCGCCGCGCGGTGACGCCATGACGTTCATCCGGCCGACGAGCTGGGCGGAGGCGCTCGCCGCCCGGGCGGCCCATCCCGAGGCCGTCGTCGTCGCGGGCGGCACCGACGTGATGGTCGAGGTGAATTTCGGGCGCCTGCACCCGGCCGCGTTCCTCGACCTGTCGCGAGTCGAAGAGCTGCGCGCCTGGGGACGCGAGAACGGACAGGTCCGCGTGGGCTCCGGTGTCACCTATCGCGGGATCATGCGCGGCTTGTCCGGCGAACTCCCGGGCCTCGCCGCCGCCGCCCGCACGGTGGGCTCGCCGCCGATCCGCAATCGGGGCACGATCGGCGGCAACCTCGGCTCGGCCTCACCCGCCGGAGACTGCCACCCGCCCCTCCTCGCCAGCGGCGCCGAGGTCGAGATCGCCTCGGTGAGCGCGAGCAGGACCGTGCCGATCGCCGAGTTCTTTGTCGGTCCGAGGCGCAGCGTCCTCGGCCCCGACGAGCTGATCGCCGCAGTGTGGGTTCCGGCGGCGACGGGCCCCCAGTCGTTTTCGAAGGTGGGATCGCGCAATGCCATGGTGATCGCGATCTGCTCGTTCGCGCTGGCGCTCCACCCCGCAGAACGGCGCATCGGCACCGGCATCGGCTCCGCGGGCCCGGTGCCGCTGCGCGCCGGTTCCGCCGAGGAGTTCCTCGCCGGGCATCTCGGGGAGACGAACGCCTGGGACTCGCGTACCGCGCTCGACGCCGCCGCCGTCGACGAGTTCGCCCGGCTCGTCGCCGAGTCCGCCCGACCGATCGACGACGTGCGCGGATCGGCGGACTACCGGCGGCACGCCCTCCGGGTGCTCGCCCGCCGATCGCTCACCTGGTGCTGGGACGAATACCGGGAGATGGCGTCATGAACGTCTCGTTGACCGTGAACGGCGTCGCCCGCGTGGCCGAAGGCGTCGAGGAGGAGGCGAGCCTGCTCGACCTGTTGCGGGACCACCTCGGGTTGTTCGGCACGAAGAACGCCTGCGAGCAGGGTGAATGTGGTTCGTGCTCCGTCTTCCTCGACGACCTGCTCGTCTGCTCGTGTCTCGTCCCCGCCGGTTCTGCCGAGGGCGCCGCGGTGGAAACGGTCGAGGGGCTCGCCGCCGACGGGATCCTCGACCCCATCCAACAGGCCTTCGTCGAGGCCGGCGCCGTCCAGTGCGGGTTCTGCACGCCCGGCTTCGTCATGGCCACCCACGACCTGCTCCGGCGCGTACCCGAACCCGACGACGCCGAGATCCGGGAGGCGCTCTCGGGCAACCTCTGCCGCTGCACCGGGTACCAGAAGATCATCGACGCCGTCCACCTCGCGGCGCGGAGCTGAACTCCCGACCGGCTTGTGCCTCGTCATACGAGCCGCCTGCGACGTGACTTCGTACCGCAATGGGGAACGAGAGTTGCGAGCCGCGACGGTAACTTCAGTTCGCGCCGACGGATCCGCTTCGCTCCCCGTCGGGACCGCGTGACGCCTCGCGGGTCCCCGAGCGGCGAAACTCGCGCGGCTGCGAGACACGAACGGTTGGAATCCCGAGATTTCCCACCGCGACGAAGTGGGGTTAACCCCCCACCCGAGACACCGACTGGCCCGATTCCACCGCGCACCTCGAATCCTTAAGGTGTCACTGCGGGTCGGCGGCGGCCATCGCGGCTGCCGTCCCGGAGGAGGGCGAACGAGATGAACACTGCACGTGGCCTGGCGGAGCATGGCGACCGGTCAGTGGCCGTCCGTGACCAGAGCCACATCGGCGATGGGCCGAGGGAAGGCGCCGCATGACGACAACGGACGAGGACGGCCAGGGCATCCGCGTGCAGCTCCGCCTCGGTGGCAAGGAGAGGGCGATCGTCGTCCCCGAGGCCTGGATCGCGAAGGGCCGTCGCCTCGCCCGCACGGTCGCGCACGAGCCGTTCCGCCCGCAGCCCTGGCGCGAGCTGTGCTACTTCGCCGCCAGCGGCTGGCTCACCGTGGTGGCCGCCGACTTCATCGTCGTGACGCTGGTCGCCGGCGTCGGCCTTTTCATCACTTTCGTCGGTGTCATCGTCATGGCCGCCTCCGTGCGCGGCGCGAGGGGGTTCGGCCGGTACCACCGGGCGTTGGCCCGCAGCCTCGCAATCGCCGACATCGAGGAGCCGGAGCCGTTCACCCCGAAGCCCGGGTTCTTCGGATGGCTGCAGTCGGCGCTGCGCGACCGGGCCGGTTGGCGGGCGATCGGCTACTCGATGACGAAGGTCCCGCTCATGGCCTTCGGGGTCTGGTTCGCCCTGAGCGTGTGGCTCGACGCCTTCTTCTGTCTCACCTACCCCATCTGGGGCGCCGGGGATTCCCGGCCCACCGAGTTCGGACTCTTCCGGAACCTCTTCGCTCCCGGCTTTCTGTCGGTGGGCAACTCCGGCATCTTCCACGGACTCTTCATCTTCATCACCGGCGTCCTGCTGTTGTTCGTGGCCCCGTGGACGATGCGGCTGGTCGTCTCCGTCGACCGCTCGCTGATGCGTTGGCTTCTGGCGCCGGACCCGGTCACCGTTCGGCTCCGGTCGCTCGAGCAGACCCGGGCGCAGACGGTCGACGCGTCGGCGGCGACACTGCGCCGGATCGAACGCGACCTCCACGACGGCACCCAGGCGCAGCTGGTGGCGGTGGCCATGCGTCTCGGTCAGGCCAAGGAGAAGCTGGCCGAAGGCCGCGAACCCGACCTCGACGAGGTACGCCGGCTGGTCGACGATGCCCACAAAGGGGCCAAGGAGGCGATCACGGAGCTGCGCGACCTCGCCCGCGGGATACACCCCCCGGTCCTCGACACGGGGCTGGAGGGCGCGCTGACCACGCTCGCCGCGCGCGCCGCGTTGCCGACCGAACTCGTCGTCGACGTCCGGAACCGACCGACACCGGCCATCGAGACGATCGCCTACTTCTGCGTGGCGGAACTGCTCGCGAACGTCGCCCAGCACGCCCACGCCTCCCGGGCGACGGTCAGATGCGTGCAGCACGGGCAGTGGTTGCGCCTGGTGGTTCGCGACGACGGACGCGGTGGCGCGCAGGTGTCCGCCATCGGGTCGACGTCGAGTGGGCTGAACGGGCTCACGGAGCGTGTGCGCGCGGTCGACGGTCAGCTGAGCATCGACAGCCCGACCGGCGGCCCCACCGTCGTGACGGTCGACCTACCGATCCACGCCTAGAAATGACCGATTCCATCCGGGTGGCGATCGCCGAGGACTCCGCGGTCCTGCGCGACGGGCTCGTCGAGCTGCTGGCCGACAGAGGTTTCGAGATCACCGAGGCGGTGGGCGACGCCGAAGCGCTCCGCAGGTCGGTCGAGCGCGCTCTACCGGATGTGGTCGTGGTCGACATCCGCATGCCGCCCACCTTCACCGACGAGGGCCTGCGCGCCGCGCTCGAGCTGCGGCACGACCACCCGCGGCTCGGCATTCTCCTTTTCTCCCAGTACATCGAGACCCGGTACGCCGCAGAGCTCCTCGGCGAGGACGCGGCCGGCATCGGGTACCTCCTCAAGGACCGCGTGGCCGACGTAGCCGACTTCGTCGAGGCGCTGGTGCGGGTGGCCTCGGGCGGCACCGCCCTCGATCCCGAAGTGGTCACGCAGCTCGTCGGCAATTCGCGTCGCGCCGACCCCCTCGCGAGCCTCAGCGCCCGCGAGCGCGAGGTGCTCTCTCTGATGGCCGAGGGCCGCTCGAACGCCGCCATCGCGACCGCCCTCGTTATCTCGGAGGGCGCGGTCGAAAAGCACGTCGCCAACATCTTTTCCAAGCTCGGCCTGCCGGTGTCGCAGTCAGACCACCGGCGCGTCCTCGCTGTGCTTCGATTCCTCGATTCCTAGCGCAGCGTCCCTCGGAGGCACCTCCGCGCGCGGATGCGCGGGCTCAGTCGATCGTGAAATGCGTCCCGGTCTGACCGGCGAGCGCCCGCGCAAGGTTCGGGGGGTCGGTGACGATGGCGTGGCGGCCGCCGTTTTCCAGGAACTCGATGATCGCCTCGATCTTCGGTGCCATGCTCCCCGCCGCGAAGTGCACGCCCTCGGCGAGATGCCGGCGCGCCTCGGCGAGGGTGAGATGGTCGACCCAGCGCTCGGCGGGCGTGCCGAAGTCGAGGGCCACCTTCTCGACCGCCGTCGAGATGAGGAACAGGTCGGCGTCGAGATCCCGGGCGAGGAGCGAACACCCGAGGTCCTTGTCGATCACGGCCTCGACGCCGGACAGATCCCCCTCGGCGTTGGCGACGACGGGGATCCCCCCGCCTCCCACCCCGATCACGATCGCCCCGGCGGCGATGAGCGTCCTGATCGCCTCGAGCTCGACGATGCGCTGGGGCCGGGGGGAGGCGACGACGCGCCGCCACCCGCGGCTCGCGTCCTCGACGACCTCCCAGCCGTCCTTTTCCCGGCGCCGGCGCGCCTCGGCCTCGTCCATGAACGAGCCGATCGGCTTGCTCGGCTTCGCGAAGGCGGGGTCGTCGCGGGCGACCTCGGTCTGGGTCACGACCGCCACGACGGGTTTGTCGATCCCGCGGCGGTGCAGGACGTTCTGCAGGTTCTGGGCCAGTGCGTAGCCGAGCGCCCCCTGGGAGTCCGCGCCGCAGACGTCGAGCGGGATCTCGTGCAGCTCGTGGGCGGCGATCTCGGAGCGGCGCAGGATGAAACCCACCTGGGGGCCGTTGCCGTGGCCGACAACGACGTCCCAGCCGTCGGCGATCATCGCCGCCAGGTGCTCGGAGGTCTCGTGGGCCGCGAGGTACTGGTCGCGCACGGCCTGGTGCATGCGGTCCGTGATCAGCGAATTCCCGCCGATCGCCACGACGACGAGTCGTTTGGCCACGAGGTCGACCTCAGCTCATCGTGAGTGCCATGACCGCCTTCTGGCCGTGGAGGCGGTTCTCGGCCTCGTCGTAGACGACGGAGTGCGGCCCGTCGATCACCTCGTCGGTGACCTCGACGTTGCGGTCCGCCGGGAGCGGGTGCATGAAGATCGCCTCCTCGTTCGCCATGCCGAGACGACGTGCGTCGGTGATCCAGTCGGGGTACTTGGCGATGAGCTTCGCCCCTTTCGCCTCGTCCGTCGTCGTGAGCAGCGCACCCCAGCTCTTGGCGTAGACGACGTCCGTGGCCCGCATGCCCTCGTCGAAGTCGTTCGACACCTCGAACGAGGCGTGGGCGCGCCTCGCCTCCGCCTTCGCCTGGTCGACGATCTCAGGCATGAGGCCGAACTCGGGCGGGTGGACGAGCCGCACGTTCATGCCGAAGCGTGGGAGCAGAAGCGCCAGACTCTGCGGCGCGCTGATCGGCTTCTGGTAGCTCGCGGCGCAGGCCCAGCTGATCGTCGCCGTGCGGCCGCGCGGGTCGCCGAAGCGCTCGATGATCGTCATGAGGTCGGCGAGCGCCTGGTGCGGGTGGAAGACGTCGCACTGCATGTTGAGGACGGGGACCCGGCTCGCCGCGGCGACCTCACGTTGGTAGGCGTTGCCGACCTGCCAGTCGACGTTGCGGATGGCGATGCCGTCGTTGTAGCGGCCGAGGATCTCGCCGATCTCCTTGGCGGTGTCGCCGTGGGCGATCTGGGTCGTGCGGCTCTCGATGAACTGGGCGTGGCCCCCGAGTTGCGCCATGCCCGCCTCGAACGACGCCCGTGTCCGCGTGCTCGAGAAGAAGAACAGCATCGCGAGGACCTTGTCCCGCAAAAGCGGATGGGGCCGCCCGAGCGCACGGTCGCGCTTCAGACCGAACGCCACCTCGAGCACCGTGTCGATCTCGTCCTTGGTCCACTCGCTGAAATCGATGACGTCCCGACCCCGAAGATGTGTCTGCATCGTTCGCCTTTCTCGACTCGTCCCAGGTCCCGGCGACTACTGCACGGCGCCGAGCACCAGGGCCAACAACGCCATGCGCATCACGACGCCGTTGAACGCCTCGAACCAGTAGCGGGCGTGGCGCGTGTCGTCAACGTCGGGGGGCAGCTCGTCCATCCTCGGCAGCGAGTGGAGGATGATCGCCCCGGACTTGGCTGATTTCGCCATCAGCTCGCGCGTGACGCGGTAGGCCGGCGGCGTGAGCCCGTGCTTCTTCACCTCTTCGCGGGACTTCGTGTAGTCGGGCTGGACGACCGGCTCCATGTAGACGACGTCCGCCTCGGCGATGCACTTCGCCACGCTCTCGTACTCCCGGTAACGGACGCTGCGGGCGTCGAGCTCGGCGGAGAACTCGGGCAATAGCGACATCTCGGGCGGGTGGACGAGCGAGGCGGTCATGTCGAACTGCGACATCGCATAGAGGATCGAGTGCATCGTGCGCATGCGCATGTCCCCGACGCACAACACGTTGAGCCCGTCGAGCGTGCCCTTGTCCTTCCAGATCGTGTAGAGATCGGTGAGCACCTGGGTGGGGTGCTCGCCCCAGCCGTCGCCGCAGTTGATCACCGGCACCGAGGACCACTTGGCGGCCTCCGCCGGCGCGCCCTGCTCGAAGTGGCGCATCGCGATGACGTCTCCGTAGTACTCGAGCATGTGGACGGTGTCCTTGATCGACTCCTGGTAGAAGTCCCCGGCTCGGGTCATCTTCGCGTCGGAGAACCCGAGCACGTGCCCGCCGAGGCGGTGCATCGCCGCCTCCGTCGCGAGGCGCGTCCGCGTGCTCGGCTGGTAGAAGGCGGTGAGGAGCGTCTTCGAGGAGAGCAGGTCGCCGTTCTCGCGGCGCTCCGCAAACGGAGCCAGCTCGTCGGCGACCCGGAACACCTCGAAGTACTCGTCACGCTCGAAGTCCTTGAGCGAAAGGATGTCCCTTCCGGCGAAGCTCCTCATCTTGTGCCGACCTCCTGTGTCCGCGGGCCCGTCACGAGCCGAAAGTGTCGATCATCAACCGCACGTCGCTGCCGAGCGGGTACAGGATCGGGCAGGTCGCGCCCGCCGCGATGTACTCGTCGACCTTGGCCCGGCACTCCTCCGGCGTGCCGGACGCCGTGATCATCTGGACCGCGTCGTCGGGCACGAGGCGCATCGCCTTATGGATCTCCTCCGGCCCGGCGGGCCAGGTGAGGACCTTGCCGATCTCCTCGATGAGGGCCGGGTCGACCCCGCTCGCCTTCATGATGTGGGGCTGCTGCCCGAGATACTGGGTGAGGAGCTCACGGGACCGGTCGAGGGCGAGCTCGCGGTCGTTGTCGAGCGAGCACACGACGAGCTGAGGCCGGTCGATCGCGTCGAGGCTCCGCCCGGCGCGCGCCGCGCCGATGGCGAGGTGCTCCATCGCTTCCCGGTTGTAGGCGGGGCTCACCATGTAGTTGAGCACCACCCCGTCGGCGATCTCGGCGGCGAGCTCCATCATCTGCATGCCGGTCGCACCGACGTAGATCGGCACGTGCTTCGGCGAGCGGTCGCCGTGGACGATGTCGATCTCGACGTCGTCGAGGTGCACGAACTCCCCGTGGTAGGTGACGCGCTCCATGGCGAGGAGCCGCCTCGTCGCCTCGACCACCTCGCGCATCGCGCGGAGCGGCTTCCGGCGGTCGATGCCGACCTTGCCCGCCAGCGGTTCCCACCACGCGCCGAGCCCGAGGATCACCCGCCCCGGGGCGAGCTCGTCGAGGGTTGAGAACGTCGCGGCGAGAAGGCCCACGTTGCGGGTCCAGATCGGGATCACCCCGGAAGCCACCTTGATCCGGCTCGTGACGGCGGCGTAGGCCGCCATCGGCACCGTCGCCTCGCGCACCAGCCGGCTCTCGGCCTGCCAGATCGCCTCGAAGCCCCGCTCCTCCGCGTAGCGCGAGTACTCCATGCCGTCACGGATCGGGTGCATGTCCTGTAGGTACAGGGCGGCCCTCATCGCTCCTCCCTCTGTCTTGGATCGTAGGTGTGCGCGGGTGTCTCTTCGAGGCGCCGCCACAGCCGCTCGGTAACGCGCACCTCGTCGGCGGCGACCCTGGCCTCGTCGACCCTCGTCGAGTGGCCTCCCTCGACGACGAGCTCGCCCGCCACGTAGACGTCGCGGACCCGCCCCGGGGCGAGGCCGAACACCCAGTGACCGGCGAGGTTTGCCGCCCCGATCGGCGTCGGCGGCGCATAGGAGAGCACACAGAGGTCCGCCGGCGCGCCCGGCACGAGCGTGCCGAGCAGCGGCTCGTCGAACGCCCGTGCCGCCAGGCGCGCGCCCTCGGCAAGACGGACGAGCGGCCACGACGGCCCCGTGCCGAGATCGGCCTCCTTGGCCCGGAAAAAGCCCGCCTGCGATTCGGCCAGCATGTCGCCGCCGATGCCGTCGGTCCCGAGCGCGACGCGCCCCGCCCGGCGGTTGAACGGCGAGTGCCCGACGCCGTTGTTCATGTTCGAGCGCGGGTTGCAGGCGACGGTCGCCCCCGACGACTCGACAAGGCGTGCCTCGTCCTCGTCGACGTGCACGCAGTGCGCGAGCAGCGCCCGTTCCGTGAGCACGCCCGCGTCGGCGAGTCGGCCCGCCACCCGCTTGGCACAACGCCCGACGCAGTCAGCCTCGTCCACTTCGTCCTCGGCCACGTGGATGTGCACCCCCACGCCGGCGTCGGCCGCCTCGGCGGCGCACGCCTCGAGGGTCGCGTCCGACAGTGTGAACGAGGCGTGCGCGCCCACCATCCCGCGGGCAAGCGGCAGTTGGCGCCGCAGGAAACGCCGGTTCTCCGCGAGGCCCGCCAGGGCGCGCTCCGGGCCGTCGCGGTCCGTCACCTCGTAGCAGAGCACCGAGCGCGCGCCGAGGGCGCCGAGCGCGTCGGCGATGACGTCGAGCGAGCCGTCGATCGAGTTCGGCGAGGCGTGGTGGTCGACGATCGTCGTCGTCCCGGCGAGGAGAGCCTCGAGCCCACCCCGGACCGCGGAGGCGCGCACGGATTCCTCGTCGAGGGCACGGTCGAGCCGCCACCAGATCCGCTGGAGGATCTCCGTGAAGTCCCGCGGCGGCGCGAGCGCATACGGCATGCCCCGCGACAGGGCTGAGTAGAGGTGGTGGTGGGCACAGACGTTGCCGGGCACGACGAGCGTGCCGGTGCAGTCCCTCGACACGGCCGCCGCGGGTGCTTCGCCGAGCGCCTGGACGCGCCCGTCGGCGATGACGAGGTCGGCCGCGACGACTTCGGGCGGGTCGAGGGAGACGACGACCGTCGCGCCGCGCAAAACGACCGCCGGCGTCGGGGCGGGGGTGCGGGAACGGGCCACCGCGCTCAGCGCTCGATCCCGGTGAACAAAAGCGCCACGCGCTCGTCGGTGCGCACCGCGCCGGCGCCGAGCAACTCGACGAGCCCGGCGAGGCCGGCGGATCCGGTCGCCGAGACGTTGAATCCCGCGTCGTGACCGAGCTGGTGGGCCTCGACGAGCCGCTCCTCCCCGACGACGACCGGCTGGCCGCCGGTGACGAGCATGGCCCGCACGACCGCCAGCCAGTCGTAGGTCTCGTCGTCGAGGATCCCCTCGGCGACGCTTTTCGGCTCGCTCTCCCACGGCCACATGAAGCTCGACCGCGCTCGCGCCGCGGCTCGGAGCGCGGCGTCGATCTCGGCGGCGGAGGGTGAGCCCGGAAGGGTGGCGCGCACCTTGTGGTAGGCGCGCTCGAGCGGATGGGCGCCCGTCGTCTGGACCGTGTGGATCCGCGCCACGCGGTCCATCCTCCCGAGAGCGGAAGACTCCGCAAACGCCTGGGCGCAACTGCTCGCCAGGGCGCCCCCGCCCACCTGGACGACGACGTGATCGAGCGTGAGCCCGCTCGACTCGCACTGCGACGCGATCTCATAGCCGAGGGTCTCGCCGCCCTCGATCGCCAGGCCGTTCAGGTTCCCCTGGCAGGTGAACGCCAGCGCCCCACGCCCGAGCTCGTCGAGCAATCGGAGATAGGTCGGGTCGCCCGGTTCGCCGGGCCGCCGTTCGCAGACGACGATCTCGGCGTCGAGATCGCCGAGCCGGTCGACGACGTGCCGATCGGCGTCGACCGGCACGAACACGCGCAGCCGCCACTTTCCGGCCGCGGCGACGACCGCGGCCGCCACCGCGGCGTTGCCACAACTCGCGACGGCGAGCGTCGGGCGCCGGTCGCGGTCGGCAAGACCGGTCAGCTCGGCCACCTCGAGGTGCAAAAGCACCCCCATGAGGTGGCGCGCCTTGTGCGAGCCGGAGACGTTGTCGATCTCGTTCTTCACCCAGACGCCCCCGGTCTCGGCGAAGCCGAGGGCGGTGGACAGGGTCTCGCTGCGCGTGAATGGCGTCGCGCGGAAGCTGTGGCCTTCGACCCGGCTGACCGCGGTGTCCAAGCGCCGCACGAGCTCGACGAAACGCGCGTCGTCGAGGCCGCCGGCGAATGCCCGGTGGTAGCTGTGGAGCAGTTCCCGGTAGGCGACGAAGGGACACGGGTCGATCCTGTCCGGGTCCGGGAAGCGCACGCTCGGGATGTCGAGGACACGGACGAGCACGTGGTCGACGTCGCCGACGCCGCTGTTCGGGCAGCGGAACGGGTAGGGCTCGGTGGGACTCGGGGACGCGCCGCACCCGGAGCAGACGAGCGTGCTGGCGGTCGCGCTCAAGAGACGGTGACTTTCGTACGCGCGTTGAACTCCCGGATGAGCTCGTCCCACTGCGGGATCTCCGCCCGCAGGGCGCGCCACCAGGACTGGTCGCGCCGCGCCGTGAACTCGTCGACGGCGACCCCTTGCTGCTCCACCCAGGTGAAGTAGCCGAGGTTGAACACGCGGGCGCGTTCGATGGCGGTCATCTCGAGCAGATGGTCGGTCTCGGCGCCCGTCATGTGCCGGCCGAACGCCCCGGCGGCGCGGACGTCGTCGAAGCCTTCGGGGAAGTCCCGCGCCGCGATGCGCGCCCGTTCGCTCGCGTACATCTCGGCGCCGTCCGTCGCCACGGTCATCACGACGTCGTCGGGCCCGAGTCCGAGGTACTTGGCCGTCTTCACGGCGGCGACGATGTTGCAGATGCTCGAGAGGCCGAAATCATCGAGCGCCGCGAGGACGTCCGCGGGCACGTGACGACGCTCGGCGAGGAAGGTCCTCCCGGCGTCCGTCCCGAAGACGAGGGCGAGATGGTCCGTCGCCCGGTCGGAGACCGCCGTCACGATGTCGGTGTTGTAGACGTTGTGGATGAACGGGATGTGCTTGTCGCCGATGCCCTGGATGTTGTGCTCACCAAATCCGTTGTAGAGCATCGTCGGGCACTCGAGCGCCTCGACGGCGACGATCCGCGCCCCGTGGGACTCCTTCAGGCGGTCACCCGCCCCGAGCGTCCCCGCCGAGCCGGAGGCGGAGACGAACGCGGCGAGCCGCAGCGCGGGCCGCTCCTCGCGCATCGCGTCGAAGACGTCGCCGAGCGCGGTCCCCGTGCACAGGTAGTGCGCGAGATGGTTCCCGAACTCCGAAAACTGGTTGAAGATGACGTTCCCGGGGTCCCGGGAAAGCTCGGCGCACCTGTCGTAGATCTCCTTCACGTT
>Ga0187875_10000080_pt1 | contig 86560 bp, 87 predicted proteins | sample June2016WEW_17_1_2_FD_132978 | JGI IMG/M metagenome (GOLD analysis project Ga0187875, IMG submission 132978) | Peatland microbial communities from SPRUCE experiment site at the Marcell Experimental Forest, Minnesota, USA - June2016WEW_17_10 | ecosystem: Environmental > Terrestrial > Soil >... | reverse complement strand
CGACGGACGCAATCGATCACTCGTTTCGAAATCGGCGGCGCGCCTTTCTCGATGTAGGCGGACGTCCGATCGTCATTCCAGCGGAGCCACTTGTCGACGAACTTTTCGACAACTTCCCAGGCGCACCGCTTCTCGGCGTCGACGTCGGCCGCTTCGGTTCCCGGAATCCGCGCGAGGATGTCCGGGAGCCGGACGGGAAACCGACACTCGACCATGCAGCGATTCAACGCTGCGTTGATGGCCGGAGGATCCGCTCGCGAGGCTAAAGTCTCAGCGATCAGCGCGACGGCCCCTTGCAGGTCCGGCTGATTCCCCATCGCGCCGTAGAACGTTTTGAGCATGCTAAGCACTTGTAATACGCGATCGGACGATGGCGTCCTCTCCGTCGAAATAGTTGTGGAACTGCTCGGTTGCGTCATCGGATTTGCTCCTCGAAGTTCGGTCCCAGACCGCTGATTTCTTCCGGTATTCGCTCGTTGCGAAAAACTTAACGGCATTCGGAGCGAACCGCTGCTCTCCAGGTGGCCAACGAGCCACGGCGTCGCGTAGATTCAGGGTTCCACGCAGGACAGTCTCGGGTCCGTCTCGATGAATCGCTTCCGCGATCGCACGTTGCACGTCGTAGGGGAGATCTGCGCCCTTGAGATGCGCGAGCTTCGGATGTTCAGGCCCGATTCTCTTAACCCACTCATCAATCCGAATCGTTCCGTCGTCGCACTCGCCAACGGGTAAGGGGTTGAGCTCGCTCGCTGTTTTTGCTTTTTCGGCTGCTGGAGCTTTTGGAACATCGGCGGGCTCGACGAAAACCGGAGAGAGCGAAGCGATCTCCGGTTCCTTGTGATTCTGATTTTGACTCTGACTCTGACTCTGACGCGCGCGCGCGTACTTTTGGTTTTTTTCTTCCGTGTTTTCTGCAACTTGCGGAGAATCAAAACCTAAGCTCTCTTGTGCCGGACGTCCGCCTTTCGCACCATTCGCGCGCACGGCTTTGGTTTTTGCATCGCTCCTCACGCGACCTCCGCGTTGACCTCCGACCGCAGACTTAACTCGCTTTTGATCGGTTCCGGCTCGAATGGTTTCCAAACGGCCGTTCACGAGCCCGCCTTTATCGGTGGGAGTGAAGCACTGGAGGATCTGATCGAGAACGGCGTCGTAGTCGATGAAGTCTTCGAGTCGAGATCCAGCCGCTTCGCGAGGCTTTGTCGGGTCGCTCGGCATGAGCAGCAGCAGGCGGAGGACTTTCCGATCCGCCGGGATCGCGCCTTCGCGCCACTGGTACATCAGCAACACGAGGAAAAACGAGCGGGCGACTGGACCCATCAGCCGAACCTTTGCATCGGTTTCCCAATCGTTCAAATAGAACGGGAACCACGGGAGATTTCTCATGAATGATTTCCTTGCGAGGGTTGTGATCGCCGGTTTCTCCACTCCGCGACGACGGCGAGCGGGCTTTCGTTGGGAAAGAGTGAATCGAGCAGTCCGGAAAGGTACGCGACGCCGCCGACGTCATCCAGGTAACCGCGATGTTCAAGCTCCTCGGAGACGGAAATCATGTCGATGACCCCGCGAGTGTTCCTCGCGACGTGCATCGCGTTCCAGATGATCTTGTGACGACGATCGTCGAACCATGTGCTCACGGAACGAAACTCTTCGAACATTTCCGGGTGGATAAATGCCGTCGCGAGAACTCTGCGCTCGACTGGCGCGTTGAAATCTTTCTTGGGCATCATCGATCTCCTGTGCGGAAAAGTGGAAGCGTCTCTTGTTGGGGGAGCGACGTCACGTCGCCGGCGGGTTTCGTTTGAGAATTGATGGAGACGACGCGCTGAGCGGCCGGAGGTGTCGCGGAGTGAGCCCGGGCAGGAGAGGAAACGAGCCGGAACCATGAGTGCCGGGCTCCGTCGATTTCCTTCGTGCGATTCTGGATCAGAAAGCCAAAGCGACGGAGCTCGAAGATTCGCGCGTTGTACTGAGCAGCACACGCCGCGATCTCCAGGAGCGGGACCCAATCGCCCTGCGCGCAAATCAGAAGATTAAAAATCCGCTCGCGCTGTGTGGAGCTGGAGTCGGGAGCCGAATTAGTCGAAGGCGATCGGGAGTCTGTGCTATGTTTCATCAGTGATCCTCTCCTCGGGGGGTTGCTTGTCGTTGCTGACCATCCTGAAAGGTCAAAAAAGCCTCTCGCCGCGCGGGAGGCTTTTTCATGGGGAAGACGACTCCGCGGACGCCTCCCGTCCCTCAGGCAGAGGTTCAAACAGCGCCTTCCGCGGATCCGATTCCCAGGTTTGCGGCTCGCGCGACTGGAGCCACATAATCGCCGTCTCGATCTCTATCCGGCGACGTAAAGCGACCTTGAGCAAAAGGGCGCGGAGTGTCAGGTCCTCGTTCCTGGTCGGATCGCGAATGCCGCTCTCCAGGACGAACAGTCGCGAGCGATTCAATCCAGAAGCATCGGCGAGTTTGAACGCTTTCAAGGCGAGCAGTTGTCGAACGATCCGGAAATTCATCGGGTTTGTGTTGGTCACAGGTCGCCTCCGGGGAACTTGTCAGTTGTTTCACGACTTTCAAAAACGTCCAAACGCGGGAGGTTCGCGTAGGTTCGCGTGGGTTCGCGTAGGTTCGCGTAGGTTCGCACGCCGGGTTCGTGAAAGTTCGCGTGGGTTCGCGTAGGTTCGCGTGGGTTCGCGTAGGTTCGCGTAGGTTCGCACAAAATGGCGAAAACTCTGACGAGTCTTGTTAGGAGAGCGTCTTGGGAGGTTTAATTCCGAATCTTGAGAGCTTTTCTCACGGAGTCCATCGAGACGGTGCCGTCATGCGGCCCCCGCTCCAAAGGGTCGTCCTTGTCGTTGATGCGCTTTTGGACCGCTCTCGTGGTGCCTAGCCCCAGAACTGCCGCCGCCTCGTCCAGGCGAATGAAGGGGTGATTCTTCCTGGGGTCGTTGATTTTATTCATCACGGCAATACGCTTTTTCTCTTTGTCGTCCTCCGCGGCCGGAACTCCGTTTGGGGCGGGATCCGGAGCGAGAGCTCGCCGCGTAATCGCGTCAACATCATTGTCTTGATCGGAGAGCGGCGAGGCTGTGGCAAGCTCCGCGTCGCATAGAACCAGGTCAAGCTCTTCGGCGAGCATCCCTTGAAAACGTTCCCTGATGGCCGCGACCTCCGGGTAGCAGAAAAACTTGCACAGCCGCTCGAGCCAGTCCTGATTCTCAAAAAGGCAAGTGATGATGCTATGAGGCGCGTCATTCAGCATTTCGGAGAACGGATCTGACAGTAGCCATCTTCGAGCAAATACCGCGACAGGCTTGAAGTTTCGTCGAATGTGAGGAGCCATCGCCGCGGCAAGAAATTCCAGGTGACCCCAGATGGCCTTCTCAACTGTATCCCGCTCGTCCTTCCCCTCTATGAACTTCCAGGATTGCGGATCTTCTGGGTCCTTCACCCAGATCAGATTATTTTTTCCGCCGTTCACCCCATATGAGAAAAAAGCGTTTTTGAGGATCGCTTTGAGTTCTTGCTTGAAGTCATCTCGCGAGAGCCGCACCGCGGCTTCGAACTTGCGTCGGAGTTCTTGGAGTAGATCTGCGTTCGATTCGTCGGAAGACATTTCGACTCACCCTCTCGTTGGTGTCTCGGCTGGGGAACTTAACCTCGGGGCGAGCGGAGTCGAGAAACTCCGCCCATTTCGCTGAGTGATTTTCGATGATCACTCAGCGATCTATCCCGAGGAATGTTGGAACCGGCGAGAGCGCGAGGGCGCGACCGGCAGTCCAAATCGACACGAGTGTATACCCGACAGCCCGAAATGTTTTAGGCGCGTGAAACCCGCGTTTTCCACAAAGTTTTCGACAGCCGCAGGGCCCAGGCTTACACTTCTGTATGCTGCGCGCTCCAGTGAGCGTGCGGCTGAATAAGTTATGGCAAACCAGTTCGGTGGGAGTTAGACCAGCGATTCTAAATGAGTAATCGCGATTTCTCGCCAATAATCGAATTGGCGTAGCAGGGCCGAGTCTCACTGTGCGCATCCTTCCGTCGATCCACGCATCCCCCAATCCGGCGTAACCGCATTCTTTCAACTCATCCTTGCAGAAGCACCGAACCTGGGACTAGGCTCCCTATACTGATCAAGTTCTCACGACAGGAGATTGCCAATGCGTTTAAGGGCCTTGCTGTTGTTAGCAGTCTGCGGCTTGACAATCGTTGGTGTGACGCAGTCGAAACGCGCTCCCGCTGAGGAGACAGCAATGACGGCTGGAGACCTTCAACAGATTTGCATTGGCTCTAGTGCTGAATCCAAAGCCGCATGTCGATTTTACGTTTTGGGGATTACGCAGGGGATTTCTATGGGGATGAGCATTGCCGATGGGAAAACACAAGGAGGTCGCCCCTGTGTTCCGGACGATCTTTCCGCCTCGGCTATAGAGCTAGCGGTCAAAATGAAACTGGGAGAGGATTTGATGGTGTATCCCGACGACCGCAAGCTGGACGCATCCGGTGTCGTCGGTGCAGTCCTCGTTTCGACTTTTCCATGCCGCAAGCCACACTAGTACGTCCGAAGCACTCTAGTTAGAGATGGTTTGCTGGTAACTGACGAGAACAGATGGCGTTTACACTCGTTGACCAGGTCGTGACTCCAAGCGAGGGGAATGACGCGACATTTTCGCGACGTTCTCTCACTGTGGATCCTCGGCTTATTTTTGGCGTGTCTTTTTATTTGCAGGCGATTTAAGCCCCCTTCTTCCACACGCTGCGTGGTTTCGTCCTAAGCCGGCGAATCCTCTCCCTGGAGGGCCCCGCGGCCCCGCTGTGTTGATGTTTGTCTCCCGGAGTCGCGAGAGTTCGCGCTCGACGTTCGTCCTCGAGCTCACGCTCAAATCCTCGAGCTCGTCAAAAGCTTTTTCGCGTGGAAAAGTGGGACCCCACCGGTGCAGTGAACTCTGAATTTCAAAACCTACGTCAGGAATTGTGTCGACGTCGCCGTCACCCTCGCGCGGGGGGGTGTCGGGTAGTACCTTGAGCCAAGTGGAGTGACTGATCCTCCATCCTTTCGTGTCCGTGTCCGCCGTCCAAAGCACTCGAGCGCAACGACTTGCAGCGCATCATGTACGTTACATAGATCATGCGGATCCAGCCGGCGGAAGTGGGACGACGTTCGAACGTGCCATCGGAACGAGGAGATCTCAATCCGCGCGATTGCCTCGAGTCCCCTCAGTTGTGCCGGGAAGCAATTTCTAGCGAGAATGAGGCATGTCCACTTCCGTATCCCTCGATATCCGACAGTCTACCGAACGGTGTTTCACGATCGTGAAGAGCATCCACGAGTTTGACCGGATTGAAGTTCGCAGTGTGATCGATACTTTGCTGTCGCCGTCGAGACGAGAGCAGTGCTTCATCGGGATATACCTGCGCAGCATCGCCAACATCGCCACACTTCTCGAGCTCAAGAGGGCAAAGCACTTTCAAGCCATCGTCATGCTTACTCGATCGTTGTTCGAGTTGGCCGTCGATATCAGGCTCATCGGCGTTATCCCGGACAGTTGCGAGAAGATGATCGAGTTTGTCGATGTGGAAAAGCTGAGGACCGCTCGGAAGGCTCTGCGATTCAAAGCCGCTCACCCCAGCGCCCAGGTCGAGACGACGATTTACGACACATTCATCGCGAGCAACGGGAGCAGAATCGAAGCCGCGAGGCGCGCTCTCTGGCCGAAACCCGAAACGATGTCTCACTGGTCGGGAATGAGGATGTCCGGCAGAGTCAAACTTCTGAATCCACCATTCGAGGAGATCTACGAGGTTCATTATCCGCAGCTGAGCTGGCAGGTTCACTCCGGGCTCACGGGTATCGTGAATCTAAAGGCCGAAACATTCACGGTCATGTGTGGTCAGGCTTTCAAGCTCGCCGCGGATTCGCACCGGGAAACCCTTTTGACGATGATCGACGAGTTCAAGCTCGAAAAGGCGAATCGAAAGATCAAAGCGAAGTTGAAGGTCGCGACGTTGCTTCCGTTTACCGACACCAAAGAGCAAGAGGACAGTCTCCGAGAGTTCGCAAGTCCCGACTGAAAAGCCGCTCGGTGTCGTCGGGGATCGAGGAAACGTGCGAAGGGGTTCGGCCCGAGTCGCATCATGTCGCGGACGCGGTTGCATTCAGTCCGGATCTCAGCCGGAATTGAAGAATAAGAAAATTCTCGAGCGTGAAACCAGCGCCGAGAGCCGCGGCCAACCAAGCATACTGAGAAGGTCTAAAGCGGTCGTTTCCCTTGCACTCGACAAAGAGCACTCTGCCTCGCTTGAATGCGAAAACGTCCCAACACCCCGTGAAATTTCGATTCGCTCTCACCTTGAGCAACTCCGCCTCGGCTTTTGTGCTCAACTCGCAAGGTGTGAGCGGAGGGAACGCTCCGATGTATCGATTGCGACTGATCCAAACCGCTTCCCATCCTCGATCCCGAAACATCTTCGCGACGGCCGTTTCTGGACACATCTTCTCGCCGTTCACATCGATGATCGGTTTTCCCCAAACTTTGAAAAGAGGGACACATCGCGAAAACTCCATCGATCGCTTTGCGACCTCGACGTGCGAGCCGTCCGGTAAACGCACGAGTTGAGCTTTTTCGATTTTGCCAAACGGAATGAGTGTGCTCAGGATCATGCTCGGCACTACCGCAACTCGGGAGGGCTTTGCCAACCGCATTCCTCGCACCCGTGCATGTAGGCCCTCAGCTCGGGATTGAAGCCCACGTCAAGATTGTACGAACCGCAGTTGGGGCATCGATCGGGAGCTTTGCTTTCGTGGCGTATTACCGCGCTGCCGAACGTCGCGAGGACGGTGTGCGTGGCGTCCAGAACAATCACGGCATCGAGGCGAGTGGCGCCGTTCGCGTGAGTGAGCCATGCTGCCAATTCCCACGCCGATTTCGCGGTGGACTTTAAGTGGCCGCGGACCGCTTTCGCGCTCTCGCCGCCGGCGACGGCGTTCGCGATCAGAGCGGACCACGAAATGAAATTGCTGCGCTGCGGGGCATCTTCGCCGGCTGGAACCATCTCAGGTTTCGCGAGTGATCTGACCAATTGAATCAGGCACTCGCGACACCTCATACCCACGGATTGAAAGTCCTCGGCCTCTTGGGACTCGTCGAGAGTCTCGGCCGCTTGTTCCCAACGACGCCACGGGGGTGTTAATCGCGCCTTTTGCACGTCGTCCGGCGCTCCGCGTGAACGCACCATGATCCGAGCGCTCACGCCCACGTGGAATGAGAGTGTGTAGTCGAGACTCGGAAAGTAGTGCTGGGAATAGAGATTTGTCGGCGACGTGATGACCCAATAGCGGTCCTTGTCCGTGTGCACGTCCCAGCAGTCGTAATCGCTGCCCAGGATGTGTTCGGTTTTCACCCTTTCCGCGTGCAGAACCTTCTCACCGCGCGCCTGGGTTTCGACATAGTCGGATACGGAGCGTTTGCTGGTGAGGTTTGCGAGGGTGAAGCTCGCGAGGATGTGCTTCGCCGGCGGAGGCGGGATCGTGTGCTCACCGCGTGGCGTTCGCCTCGTTTTTTTCTTTCCTTCGGCCGGGGCTCGTGCGTTTTCGCGTCGTCGCTTCAATGAGAAGCCGTCCTTGATGTCCGACATATCGGTCATGAATCGAACCGCAGGGAATACTCGCCATTATCTCTCAGTATCCGTCCTGCTACGATGCTTCTTAGGGGAGACGCGGGTGTCTACACGACTCTGAAATGACTTGGATCGTCGGAATGCCCACATTGTGGGGATACAGCATCGGAATCTCGGACATCCGCGTGACGCTCGCGGATGGCTCCGAGCGCGATTGTCTCCAGAAGATTTACCCGATCGCGCAGTCGATCAGTCTAGGCTTCGCGGGTTCGGTGTTCATCGGTTTCCGGATGATCGACGTAATGAGAGAGTGGCTTCATTGCGATCAGCCGGACCACGCGTGGAAGCCTCTTGAAACCGTGGAGCTCTGGCCCGCGATCGCCCGAGATATTTTTGCAGCCGCGGCGCCGGAGGAGCGAGAAGGACAGTGTGCGCTCTTGATGCTATCGGCCGATCCCGACCCTGCGCCGACCGAGTTCGGCGCGCGGACCTACGTTCACACGTTCCGTTCACCCGACTTTGCTCCAATGCAGGCGAAAACGCACAAAGCGGCGGCGATCGGCTCGGGCACGGAGGTGGCTGAGTTCAAGAAATACCTGGACGATGTGTCGAACAAGCACGATCGGAACTTCATGCTGATGAAGATGGAAACTGGCAACCCCGGAGGCATGGGGGCGATCCTCGGTTTCTCGCTTACGAATATGCTGACGAAAACCAAGCCATCTGGAATCAGCTCTCACCTTCACTATTGCTGGCAGTACCTAGGGAAGACGATCATCAAAACGAACGATCGCACGACCTTCGGCGCCTGGACCCTTCTCGAAAGCAGTGGATCGGGAATCAAACAGGAAGCAGGAGGAGCAACCCAGGCGCCCTCACCAAAGCAGGAGGGCGGCGATCCTTTTCGGATGCCTCCTCGGATCGCGCAGTCATGGAAAGAGCTAATCCTTTTGCTGGAGAGCGCGGGGGCCAGGGCCGAAGGCAGTACGACTTGAGCCCCTACTGTACCTCGTCGGGGTCGAATTGACTGAGCGCTGCAAGAGCGCCTTTCAGCGATCGCTCGATTTTCACTTGCGAGACCGCGAGATCAGTTTCGCCGAGGACCTCGGCCGCGAGCCTGGGCGGAAGCGCGAGGATCCGCGTTCGGACCTCAGTGACGATCTTTGCCAGATCCTTCTCGACTCGCTCGATCGAGATGAGCTGTTCGCGTTTTTCGGCGAGCTCGATCTGTTTCAGCTCCGCCTCGATCGACAGGAGCTTGTGTCGTGTCTCGCCGGCGGCTGTTCCAGCGATAGAGCCGTCGCCGTTTTCCGGGAGTGCGCGCTCGACGAGCTTGCGTTGGAGGTATCGCACGTACCAGCGAAAACACGCGACAACGTTGTACCTTCCGGGTTTCACTCGCGGGAGTCCGCGTTTTTGAAGATCGTAGACGTAGCGTTCGCCGATTTTGAGCTCGCGCGCGACGTCTGCGATCTTGCCGATCCAGCTTGGTCTCTTCGTGCGGATCTGTTTGCGAGCTGCTTTTTTTCCCCTCGAGTTTTTCATGGGTCGCTCTCACTTCGAACTGTACGCCCCTCATTCGTCCTGCGCACCCGACGGTGTATGCTTGGCCCCATATGCCAACTCGACCCCGCGGCCGGCCCCGCACTACAACGTGGATCGGAAAGCTTGGAGAGTTCGTCTCGAGCTTCACGGTCGAGCGACTGGCCGGCGAGCTCCAGCTCGATTCTTCCCAGGTTTACCGGTGGGTGCGCGGCGATTATTGCCTTCCCGTTCAAAGGGCGATCGCAATCAGTGAGATCGCGAGAACTGCGGGAACAAAACTGACTCTGGAGGACATTTACGAAATCGACGTGCGGAGAATCAGAGTCCGGATGCGCTCTTCGTTCCCCGCGCTGTAGGCCTAATTGACTCCGGCCGCAAACCAGGCAAGGATATTCGTCCGAAGTAATGCGGGAGTCAATCGAACCATGAGTAGCCCTCGCTCCCAAGATGTCATTACGTGGCGCCGGCTCTCACCCGTAATTTATCAAGAGGCTGATTTTGGTGAAACCACTAGGCCTTTCTCGAATATGTCCCTCATCTGCCGACTAACGTCCGTCCTGCGCCTGTTGGTCCAACTCTGGTAGCCGGTCATCACATAGTGCGCATCCGAGTAATCCTTCCACAGCGGATCGGGATACCGCTCAACCGAGAGCCCCATGGACTGAGGCACACCGGCGAAGAACTCCGAGACTCCCCAATCCGGATTCATCAAGTCTTGAAAAGCAGAGAGTGGGATGAGTCTGGCGAGTCCAACCGATGGCGCATCGTCCTTCGTGTCGCGTGCCTTGATGCAAAAAGCTCCGCTAAGGACGTGCCCTTCCTGGTAAAAGAAGGCATTAATACCGCGATAAAGCCTTTCGGTATCATCGAGGCGATCCGATAGTGTATTTACGTCAGCAGCCACTCGATTTGCGGATGAATCCCTTCCAGAGTAGTGTCCCAGTAGCCTTGAGACTCAACCGCATCCAGGGGCTGCCACTGCTGGAGAGTGACGCTCTCGCCGAGCACGGTTATGAACAATTCCTTGTTATCGTTCTTCCACTCGAACCGAAGGCTTCCGTCGGAAACGGGGCCCAGTAAGACATTAGGGACCATAGATCTGACTAGACATTCTCTCAGGATCAGATCTATGACCTTATCCGCATTTGTGATCGTCGCAGCTGTGAATGCCTCGCCACTCGCAGCGTCCCATCCCTGCGAAAAAATTTGAAATTGCTTCAACCGGTCGCGGAGGATACAGATTTTGCGCGCCACTTTATCCCCATAGTGCAAAATCCCATAGAGCGCCCCGGGCATCAACTGCGGAGCAGGGATCCTGTATATTCCACTGTTGACAACGCGATTGAGACGGATCGGAGGCGTCGCCGCCGGTCCGATATTGGCGACGACGACGATGTTAGTGAGACCCGCAAAGTCCGAGAACTGCGAGCCGGAAACAGAGGTTTCGATCGGCAAGGTTAGTTCGGGGAACGAAGTTGTGCTCACGATGTAATTGCCATACGCCTGTTTCAAACGGTCATGTACGTTCACGGTCAACATGTCCGATGGAACAATCGGAGGAGAGCATAGGACAATGGCCATCACTTCGTCGGGATCGGGCACGCTCCGAGCATGGGCAAGGCGGTCGGTCATTCGATTCGTCCCCATTCGCTTTGTGCGGTGTTCGTAGTCAGGTCCGCAAAGCCGCGCACGATCCATTCGTGGGCAGTTGCGAACCAATCGTTTAGGGAATACCTCGCTCCCGCAGGCCCCCCGCAAGACATTCCGAGAACCAGCACATTTCGCCCGTCAGCTCGGGTCCCTTGACTGAGGTTTGCTTGACCAGCGCCTCGTTGATCTGGCAGTTCGAAAGTCCACACTGTATTGACGCTTGTTGGCGGGGTGAGAAATTCTGCGTGGATGCTAGACCACTGAAACAACTTGACGCGACTCTCCAGCGAGCCAGCGAAATCGGCGGCACTGTGCTCGATGTGATTTATGTACGTCAGTTCGTACCGCAAAGGGCGAACGTTACCGAGACCCGTTTTTGTCACAAACGTGGAGAATTTTCCCCAAACGTCTAGGAACTTCGGAAAAATCGTTGGCTCGAAGCGCGGATAGTCATCCGTATCTCCAACTTTTCTCCAGTTAAAGTGCAGCCGAGACTCTTGCAATTGGACAACGTAATTCTGATCCTGGGAGAGCAGGAGAATGCGCCGCAGGGGCGGAAGTGTCAGTATTTCGAGCCTAGGCCCACCTTCCACGATGTCCGGAAATGGAGGCTGGTCTTGCGTCGAGGGATAATCCGCAGCGAACTCGCTCCAGAGCTGGCCGAAATGCCTCGTCTGCCAGCCCCTCAGTGGCTCGAATTGAACTCCGGCGGCGACCTCGATTACTGGTGGGCGCTGGAAATTTGGAAGAGGCGGAATAACGCTTCCCTTGTCCAGACAGAGTCAGGAGAATTTAACTATACCAGACCTCCCGCGCACGCAGCCCCTGCACCCCCTTTAGAACGTGGCTCAGCTTGGTTACCCCCGCCTGGAGATCCTTAATCTTTTTCCCCCTCGCATGGGCTTACTTCTAGCAAAAACCCTTGAAATACCGTGTCTTAGCAGATCATTCTCGGGATATGGAGCCCTGCGCGTACTGTCCCAAAAAGCGGCCGCGAGAACCGCTTGCTCCCGCGGTCGCAGAGGACAAGCCCGTTTATTTCTGGACTTGTGCGACGACGAACGCCTGGGGATATTTCAGGACACAATCGCCAAGCATGAACGTCGTCAGTTCGATCATGCCTTGTTTCTTGAGCCGAAAGGGATCCACAACGAGCTCGAATCCACTTCCCCACATCCCGATCACGATCGTCGGAAAGACGCCGAGGATCAGTGCGTGATTGTTCGCCGTGTCCCCGCGGACTCCCGTCTTCGGAACCTGATTCGAAGATCGAGCCGTGTAGCCGGCGAGCATGTCATCGTCGCTCCAGGCGGGCAAAGCGATCGTATTCGCGAGTCGCGGCGTGAGTTTCAAATCACTTTTAATTCCGGGCGTCGTCAACCATGCCGGATCGCCGAGCTGATCCGCGTTCACGTCCTCGAGGTCCTCGATCATCTTGATCACATCGGCATAAGCGACGGGCCCGCCGTTGCCAGAATCGGCCGCGACGACGAACGACTGGACGCCCGTCGTGTTCATAATTCCGACGGGAGAGCTTCCCCCGCTCGGTCCCTGGATCGCGGCGAAGTCGACCGCGAGAGCCATGTCGCGCGCGAGATCCTGTCGGACGAGTGTGTCGACATCGATCACGGATTGCGCGAGCAATTGCCGAGAGTAGCTCGTCGAGGACTGATAAGTGTGAGGAGCACTCGGGACCTGTCCGAGCGTGAGGTTTGAATCCGCGACGTCGGCGCTGGGATTTTCAGCGACCCAGGTTCCGGTCGCCGTTCCGGTTTGCTTCGGGAAAGCGACGTTGTCTCGCAGTCCGGTCACCAGCGTCGCGCCGAGTTCTTTCACGCGCATCGAGTTATATAGAAAATCGATGAACGCCCCCGGTTCGGTGAACTTGAGTTCTTGTCCCGCCGTCGAGACGTTCGAGGAGAGTCCCGCGCGCTGCTGTGTTTTGCGAGCGAACGAGCCCGCGGAAATATTCCACGGAACAAAGAGCCCACCGTATCGTTTCCCGGTGATCGTCTTCTCGATCGTCTCTGAAATCTCGAGCTCGAGGCAGTTACGCTCTGCTCGCCTTTCGGAGCCTTCCTGATTTTCTGCGCTCGTCAGAATGGCGCGCGCTAACGAATATTCTCGGAGCTCGCGCTCTGTCAAAGAAAATCTGGGGTGAGCTGTTCGCTCCGCTGTCGGTCGTGAGGCCGTTGCCGTTGCCATTAGATCCTCCAATGTCCGAGGTTCGGCTTTCGGGAAGCCGCCTCGACTGTTTGAACTTTCGTGGAGGTCGCGGGTCTGGGATGGACCAGCCCGAAGAGAAGCGTTGAAAACTTTTCAGTTCGCCGGCGTCGCGTTCACCGAGCCGCCAAACGGAAGGCGACGCTCGACTCGATCAACTCGTGGAGTCGAAGCGCCGGCCCGATCGTCGAATCATTCCTGAAACCACTGTACTCGCCCGTACCAAATCCGCCCGCGCGGAGCGAGCGGAGGTACCGACGGTTTGCGCAGATCCCCCCATTTGCGGAGCCCTCAGCGAAGAGGGGTACGTCAAAAAGTACGTCAAAAGCAGTGAGGATCAGCGAAGAGTGTTGAGGGAAAGCGGGTTAGAGGCGCGACCGGAAGGTCTGCAAAACCTTTATGCGTCGGTTCGATTCCGACCCGCGCCTCCAACCTTTCCTGTAGTTGCCTGATTTCGCTGGACTCCGTTCACTTCCAACGCTTCGCTCTAGATCGGCCTCGATAGGGCAAAATCGGGTAGATTCGGGGCCGGGGGTACGACAAAAGTACGACCAAAAATATTCGCTTTAAATGAGGCTCTCCGCCGCCCAGCTCAGGCCCGCGCCTGATTTGGGCAATTTACTGCTTTGGCTCGATCCTCAGATATGCTCAACGGTTCCACCGGTGTCGACAATGCGGTTGGGTGGTTAGCATGACGCGATTCAAGGAACTGGCGCGAATCCAATCGGCTTTAAAGCACAGTCACGAATCCGGGTTGCCATGGGCTACTGCGGCATGCGCCAGCGAATCGCCACCCGAAAACACGACCTTTAATATTGGCCGCAGCGACTTTGGGCCGCCAACTGACGGAATTCGGTGAACCGCTGCAAAATCCCCAAGGTTTCAAGGCAAGCTCGATCAGACTCTCGGAGCTCAGATCCTGTCGCATCCTGGGGGTGAGCATCCAATTCGCGGGCCAACAGATCTGCAACATAGACGGCGATTGAACTGTCGAAACCGGAGTGGGGGATGCGAGTGGGGCGATGGTGGTGCGCGATCGCCTCCACAGCATAGTCAGGGATATGCCACAATCCGAGCAGATAGGCGCCTATCTCTGCGTGTGAGGTCCCCAGTATCTCTTCTTCTGCTTCGAAGGGCTCGCATTTGCGCTCCTGAGTCAGTGCCAGGACGGAGCAGAACTCATTGGGCATTTTGCTAGCCAGAATGAGCCTTCCAACATCCTGGAGAAGTGCAGCCACGACGGTACAATCCCGAAGCTTATTGTCCAGAGGAAGCTTGCTGACGATGGCGGCTGTGCGGTGCGCATGTTGCTGGATAGTCTCGCAGACTGACTCTGAAATACGCGAGTCCGGCGCAAGGACTCTGAATGTCTCACTAGCCAAAGCCAGATGCTTTATGGTTTCCATGCCCAAGTGTGAGATGGCGCTCCGTAAGCTGGTGGCATTCTGCGCCAAGCCGTAGAAGGCGCTGTTAACGAGCTGCAAAACCTTCGCCGACATTGCCACGTCCTGCTCCATGATGTCTGCCACCTGGCTGATGGAGGTGTCCGGGTCCCCCACCGCCTGCGTAAGAGAGACGTAGGTGCGCGAAAGGGAAGGCAGTTCCCCGACGGAACCAATGATTCGTCGAAGCTCGGGCGCACACAGTATCTCTTGTAGCGCGCAGACGCGCTCAATCGTATTTTGCAGCTCGGCGGCATCGCATGGCTTGGTAAGAAAGCGGTGTGCCACGGGAACCACGCGTGTAGCTAGCGCGCCTTCGGCATATCCGGAAAGGACAATTCTCGCTGTGCTCGGAAAGCGGTCTCGAATGTGACCGAGGAGTGTGGCACCATCCATTCCAGGCATCCGCAGGTCGGAAATGACAACGTCGAAGCTGCCTGTTTCGCAGGCCTGCAAGGCCGCTTCACCGCCGACTGCGAACCGCATGTCCCAACGATTCCGCTCGGCGTGCAGCATGCGCCGGATGCCGTCGAGAACATTGCTTTCGTCGTCCACAAACAGGATGCGTTTCACGACGACGCCATAGCGGTAAGAGCCTTGCCGTCGTGAGGTAGGCGAATGATGAAGGTCGTGCCCGTTCCCTCTTCTGTTTCGAAATGAATGGTGCCACTGTGCCTGTCAACCACCACCGAGCGCGCGATGGCTAACCCCTGCCCAGTTCCCTTGCCAATTTCTTTTGTCGTGAAGAAGGGATCGAAGATACGGGCTCGCGCCTTTTCCGGGATACCTGAGCCGGTATCCTGGATTCGGATTTCGACCCAGTCCGGGTAATTCCGGGTTTGCACCTTAATCCGTCCCTTTTCTGCACCTCCTTTTCCGGTAACGTCGCCTATTGCATGTGCGGCATTGACGACCAGGTTCAGAATCACTTGGTTAAATTCGCCAGGCTGACAGGAGATTAAGGGCAGTGATGGGTCAAATTCTGTTTCCAGATCAGCCACGTATTTCCACTCGTTGCGTGCAACCGTAATGGTACTGTCAATGGCGTGGTTCAAATCCAGCGGGATCTTCTCCTTCGTACCTGGATGAGAGAATTCTTTCATCGCACTCACCAGTTTAGACACCCGGGTTATGCCTTCGACCGTTTGTGCGATGGCTTTGGGAATCTCCTCAAGTAAATAGCCGGCGTCCGCGCGTTGCACCGCAGCCGCAACCTCCTGCACCGTTTCGAGAGACAAAGTGTTGGCTTTGGCCGCTGCCAACAACCTTTCGTAGTTTGCCAGCAGACTGCTCACGTCCTGGAAGGCATCTTTCAGGAAGCGTACGTTATCTCCTATATATTGCGTTGGCGTGTTGATCTCGTGAGCTATTCCGGCTGCCAGTTGCCCCACTGATTCCAGTTTCTGAGCCTGAAGAAGCTGGCCCCGCAACAGTTTGCCTTCGGTGATGTCCTCAGACATTCCCTCGTAGCGGATTACAAAACCATCCTGACAAACCGCACGCGCGCTGGAAGCAATCCATACCCTGCTGCCGTCTTTGCGAAAGACTTCGCATTCAAAGTTCTGGATGATTCCCGCCTTATCCATCACCGATATAAACTCGTCACGACGTTTGGGATCGACATACATCTGCTGGGAAATGTCAGAGAGGGTGGCGATCATTTCTTCCGCGGAATCGTAGCCCAGGATCCGGGCCATGGCTGGGTTCACACTCAAATAGCGTCCGCCCGGCGTACTCTGAAAGATTCCGAAGATGGCGTTGTCAAATATTCCGCGATACTTCCTTTCGGCCTCCCGAAGCGCGTCCCGTGCCTTTTCGCGCTCGGTGACGTCGGAACCGATGACGAGTAGTTCCTTCGAGTTTGGGTCGGCCATGCAAACTACGGTGATCGTCAGTCCCAGCAGGCGTGTCTCGCCGTTCAATTCAAACGGAATGGAATCGCTCCGCCGATTAATGGGTTCAGAACACCAGGATCGGATTTCGTCACGCATGCCAGGCCGGAGCCATCTGACGCCGCAGTCGGCAAGTCGTTTTCCAGTCACCTCGGCCCCAGACAAGCCGAATACACGGGCCGCGGTTAAGTTCCAGCGCGTGATGTGTGAATCGTGGTCCAACCCGATAAGAATCGATGGCACGGCGTCAATAAACACTTCCGCCTGCCGATGCGCCGTCCGCACTGCTGCCTCAGCCATCTTGCGATCGCTGATATCGCGCCCCACGCCCGCAATGCCAGTTATGTGCCCTTCGCTGTCGCGTAGCGGTACTTTGGTGGTGAGAATGTGGATCTTGTTTCCTGCACCGTCGATGCTTGTTTCCTCACGATTGAACAGAGGTTGCCCGGAATGCATCACCATCTGTTCGCCTTCGTAGAACTGGTTGGCCAGCTCCCGTGGAAACAAATCGAAGTCGGTTTTCCCCAGCAGCTTTTCTGGAGTCTCTACGCCAACGGCATGCGCCAAGCAAGAATTAGCCACCACGAACCTGCTCTTTTCGTCTTTGACATACATGAAATCCGGGATGTTGTCGATTAAGGCGCGAAGCATTCTGCGCTCGTTATCCACCAATATCTGTTGAGCGGAGATTCGGCGATCGACGAGCGAAGTGAGCAGGGCAAAGCCCAGAATCACGAAAGTCACGACCAGTATGGCCATGCTGGCCAGTGCCGATATGTCCACCGAGTGCGTCAGATTCGACGCCGCCACGGTGGGCACAAAAATGACAGCCGCCATTCCCGTGTAGTGCATCACGGGAATGGCCAGCCCCATAAGCAGGGCACTCAAGACTTTGATTTTCCAGCCACGGTTCTCGTTGCGAAAATGGAAGATGAGGAGTAAGCCGACCGCTGAGATAACGACCGCCAAAAAGACTGAAAGCATCCACAAACCATTGCGGTAATGGTGCATCGCGCCCAGGCGCATTGCCGCCATACCGGTGAAGTGCATGGTCGCAATGCCGGCGCCCATCAGCAGACTTCCAACCGCAACCCCGAGCGGCGTCACATGCTGGCGGCTGACCACGTACAAGGCGATCAAAGAGGCACTGCAGCCAGCAGCGAGAGCATCACCGTGGGAACGTGATAGTAGACAGGTATCGGTAGGCGGAGGGCCAGCATTCCGGTGTAGTGCATAGACCATATCCCGCTGCCCATGGCAAATGCGCCTCCCAGCAGCCATGCCAGGCGGGCGCACCCTCGATTCGCGGTAACACGTCCGGTGAGGTCGAGCGCGACATAGGACGCACAAATGGCGATCACTACCGACAGTGCAACCAATCGATAGTCGTAGGTTGCCGGAATAGGGGTCAGTTCTGTCATCGGCTAGCCTGGCGCACACGCCAACGATTCTCCTGTCCCACCATCGGCCTAAGACGTAGGTTTCTTCACTGGATCCAGGCTCCAAACGTCCAGTGACGAGAAATCTTAGGTAACTGCTTGGTTAGCACAACTTGCCGATTAGGTGAAATCTGCACCTGGCACAACAAACAGTCGATGTTCGAGGGAGATCATGGTTGACAAGATCCTGTTCGTGGACGACGAGCCTGCCGTACTGGATGGTTACAAGCGAATGCTGCACCGCGATTTCGAGGTGGACACAGCCGGGGGAGGGAAGCAAGGACTGGCTGCAACCCACGAACACGGTCCCTATTCGGTCGTGATCTCTGACATGCGGATGCCTGAAATGAATGGCGCACAGTTCTTCGCACAGCTGCGGCAGACTGCGCCAGACACGATAAGGATATTGCTGACCGGATACACCGACTTGAGTGCGGCCATGGACGCGGTCAATGAGGGGAACATATTCCGGTTTCTCACCAAGCCGTGCGAAAAGGAGGTCTTGGCCAGAGCCATCACCACCGGATTAGTGCAATACCGTCTGGTAACGGCCGAGAAGGAACTCCTGGAAAAAACTTTAATGGGGAGCATTAAGGTACTGACAGATGTCTTAAGTGCGTCAAGCCCGGAGGCATTCGGCAGATCGATGCGAATAACACGGGTTGTGCGCCACCTGGTCAGTAAATTCGATCTTCCAGCGCCATGGCGCTTCGAGACTGCGGCCATGCTTTCGCAGCTAGGCTGCGTGACGCTTGATCCTGAGCTCATCAAGGCAGCCTACGTGGGCCAGCAACTTTCGCCGGAAGGTCAGTCCCGGTTTGACTCTCATCCTCAGGTGGCCAAGGATCTCCTCGGCAATATTCCCCGGCTGGAGCCTATAGCCTGGATGATCAGTCAGCAACTAACCCGGGAAGCAGTCCATAAGATTCCTTCTGATGCGACAACTGCGTCCGCGCAAGCCATCGTGTTGGGGGCAAAGATGCTCAAACTCGCCGTGGCTTTTGACAGTTGCAAAATGAGTGGTTTATCGGACGAGCATGCCATCGCCCGCCTGGAAAAGCGGCACGGCGAGTTCGCGCGGGACCTTCTCGACGCTCTGAAGCAGTTAGCGCCCGAGGACTCGAGGATGGAGCTGCGCAAGGTTTCTACCGCAAAGCTGACTATAGGCATGATCTTGCAGCAGGAGATCCGAACCCGGACAGGAATGCTAATGGTCGCCAAAGGACAGGAAGTTACTTACGCTCTCCTCATCAAGCTCGAGAATTTTTCCCGCGCGGGGACGATTGACGACGAAATCATGGCGCTCGTGCCGGTTTAGCTCAATCCGAACTCGCTCGTTTCAAGGAGCCGGGCACGAGACTCGAGGCAACGTCCCAGCGGCGTTTGCCTACATGCTGTCCAAACCGGAGCTTCGTGCCGGCCTCTTACCCGCTCCGGGTCCGCGCAAAGGGAGAGATTTAAATCTTCTTCATGCTGACCTACCTGATCTGCTCGTACATGGCTTTCAATTTAACCCTGGGAGCGTGGGACCGCTGCTTGTCTGATCCGTACGGTCTCGCAGTTTGCAAGCCTGGAGCGCACTATTCAAGCTCTTTCTTGCCCAGCGTGTGACAATCGTCGCACTCATCTCGCGAGCAGAGCGGAGTTCTGATCCAGCTCGAGGATCTCGGGAAAAAGCGGAAGAGAGGTGCAGTCGCGTTTCTTGTCCGATCGGGGAACCTCTGTTCCACCAGCGTTGAGAACATCGAGCGCGGGAGTGGTGCACGGATGTACAATCAGGCTTGAAGAGGATCCATGGATGATTTATCCTTGCCCGACCGGCTCGAACCGGTGGCTGCCACTGAGCCCACGCGGCGACCGGATCTCTCTTCTGATCGACGTCGCCGTCGAGATCGAAACCCAGTCTTACCCGATGTTCGAGACGACAACAGAGATCCGCCTCAGGACGACGAGGAGTTGCACACAATTGATGAGATTGTCTGAGCGTGCCCGCCCGATGAAACCGGCTTCAGGGGATCTGCAGACGGTTGCGGATGGTTGCGGCGTGGCCTCGAGTTACAGCCAGTGTTTCGCAACTGCGGTTTTTTAGCAAAGAGCCGGGCCACTGGTTCCTCAGCCCCCGTGGTCATCGCGCGAGCCCATTCGATGGCTTGCCAGTGACTCTCAGTCGCCAAGCTTTCAGAGAGTTTCAATTGAGCACAGAGTACGGAGAGTTTTGGCCAATCGGCTGCTTCTTGGCACAGCATTAGCTGGCAGACCTGTTCCAGGGAACTCCTCTGGCCGAGGAGCACAGCTCTGGTTTCACGATCGGGGTTGAGTCCTTCCAGGACTACTCCCATGGGCACTTCCAGGATTGCGTCCATCATTGAGAGCAGGCCGGCAAGAAAAAGATCAGACTCCCCATGGGGAATTTCGGGCCCAAGCAATTCGCAATAGCGAGCCCGGACCAGGGCGGACAAAATCAGATCTGAGGGTTTGTTCTCACCGCGACCAGGCGCACCCAGCGGGCGGATTTCCCGCTCGCCCAAGATGGCAAGCGCATGTCTGACGGAGTGGAATCCGGAAGCCAAGCCGAAAGCGCCCGAGTTCAAGTAGCGCAGTAGCCGGTAGCAGAGGGACGCTTCGGCCTTGATGATATCTTCGATTTCGTTGGCTTCAATCTCATCGCGCGAGATTGCCTGCAATAGTCGGAGGTAGTTTATTTGGTTCTTGGGAATCTCGCGAGCGTGTAGAAGCTCGGGCCGGCGGAAGAAATAGCCCTGAAGATAGAAAAAGCCAGCCTTCCGGCAGGCGTTGAATTCTTCGCGAGTTTCAACCTTCTCAGCCAGCATACGGCAACGGAGGCTGCCGTAGCGTTTGACCAACGCCGATTGCTCCGCGCGGGAGGTCGCTTGCAAGTCTACTTTGATGATGTCGGCAAACTCCAGGAGCCCGGCCCGCGGATCATCTGCGACGAAGTCGTCGAGAGCAATGGTGTAGCCACCATCCTTGAGACGGACACACGCCGCTTTCACGAGATCGTCAACAGGAACGGACTTTAGGATTTCAACTACCGCGTGACTCGGAGGCAAGAGAGTAATGTAGCCCTTGAGGAGGGTTTCGCGAGTGCAGTTGATGAACGCCTGCCGGCCGTCGCATAGGGTATCCAAGCCCATCAGCACCGACGTGTCCAGAGTGTTGCGAGCCGCGGCTTCGGCATCGGAATGACAAAAATAATCCTCAACGCCGTCGCGAAATAACAACTCGTAGCCGAACACCGGTTCGTGGCCAGTGAGAATGGGTTGGCGGGCTACATAAAGGGTTGGCTGGTTACCCTGATTCGCAGGGCCTGCGGGGGCGCTCCTAGATTTCACAAACAGTCCTCTCGGCAGATGTGGGGACAGACGTTCGCCCCTCTTGTGCAGCGCGACCGCTTTCGAATGGCGAACCGACAAGTTCAGCGACGGTAGGATCGGGAGCAATTTGGCCCCACACTCATCCCGGACTCTGCAACTGGCAGACAATCACTCTGGATATTCCTGAAGCATTCCTTCCGCGATTTTGTTGGGCACAACTTTGTATTGACCGCTGCCGATGGCTTGGCGCAGCGCATCGACTTTGTCTTGACGTACATCAGCCGACGACAGGGCCTGGGAAGTTAACGAACCAATGTTGGCACGGTCATACGACAGAGAGGTCGTATCTCCTCCGGCATTGTGGACTTGACTTGTCGACGTGGCGTCCTGGTGGTTGCCTCGTGACGTAATCATAGGGTCGGGAGTAGAACCGCTTAGATCGATCTTCATGGTCTGTGTCTTCCAGAGAAATCAATGGACAACATTGTGCCTGATCCGACAGACTTTTCAGGGCTTGCGAGCCCCAAAAATATCATTTTAGATTGTAACTTGCCCGATCCACGAAGTTCCCATGCGGTCTAGCTGCGAACCTCTAGTACGATCCATAGCAATTCCTCCGCAAAGAGGAAGGGCAGTTCGATTCGGTCGCCCACAGCCACCGAATGGAGTTGATAATCCCCGCCCACGATGACGGTAGGGACCGACAGCATGCATCTATCTTGAAGGCCGTCAATTTTAGCCTTGAAGTTGCCGGCCACCATGTTACAAATCTCCCCTATGGCGTCGCTCGTCTCGGCGGCAGCTTCGGCAATCGGGACTCCGAGCATCTTCGAGGCAATCTTTGACGCACAACTCTTGCCACAGCGAAGGCTGAGGATTCCGCAGAGCTCGCCCGCAAGACCCACCATGCCAGTCACTTCGGCGACGGCGAGAGGATTTGCCTCCTCGGCGACACAGACTTCCGCGCCAACCATCATGGAGAAGACTTCTGTAACGGCCTCGCGTAAGATCAAGCGCCATGAATCGGAAGGCGCCGAACCGTTGCTCGCAGGCGAATGGATGTGTGCACTCATGGCTGGCTCCGGAGGACTGGGATGACGTGCTCTTTGACCTGATCCGGAGTGAAGGGCTTTCGAATATATCCCCTGGCGCCGAGTGACAAGGCCTCAAGAACGCTCTTCTCTCCGCCCTCGGTGGTGATCATGACGATTGGAATGTTCTTGGCAGTATCCATCTCTTTCAGACGCCTGACGAATTCCAATCCATCCATGACCGGCATGTTGATGTCACTGAGAATCAGGTCGAAAGCATTCGCGCTGACGAGGGCCAGGGCCTCGGCTCCGTTGGAGGCCTCAAAGACCTGCCCAAGATCCATCCCTGCCTGTCGGAGGCAGCGTTCAACAATTTTCCTCATTACTGAGGAGTCATCTACGATTAATGCTCGAATCGACATTCATGTCTCCTATAAACAACCGCTTGCGAAAACCAAGTTTGGAAGCCCACCATCGCCTGTAGAGCGTGGGAAGCTGCACATTCTCATCTGCCAAGGCCTGCCATTACTTCAGCAACGAGCTTTGTTCGAAAAGGTCTGGCATGGGATAGCTATCGAAGCCAGCCCCTGGCTCCAATCCGTTTCTACTTCATCAGTTTGAAATGTTAAGACTACAGTGTTCCAATTCGTTGCCGAGCGTCTGACACTTCGGTGATTCGAATGCCGTAATTGCCGTCCACGATAACCACGTGTCCCCGTGCGATCACCTTATCGCCGAGGAGGAGGTCAGCAGGTTCCTGTACCTCGTGATCGAGCTCAATCACCGAACCAGAAGCCAAGTCCAGTATCTCTCGCAGGGGTAGGACGCGCTGTCCGAAACGCAGGGTGAGACTAAGATTGACTCCGAGCAGAAGGTCAAAATTGGGCTCATGGGTTACACTTGCGGCGCTCGCTTCGAGATCTGTAGCCGGAGTCGGAACTGTGTCTGCGGTTTTAGTGGACGGTGCGCTGGCAAGCAATTCCGGGCTTATCCGGACTTCAAGGGTCAGCTTGGCCGAGGAGGCTTCCGATGCCAGCAACCTAAGGTTGACTCCCTGCCAATCCGGAGGCTCTATGTTGCGAACTTCCAGCTTCGTTTCACCGAGCAGACTCTTTAAAGTCGTAGCCGCCAGACCGGCAACCTGCCGCAGCAGTTCCTCCAAAGCATCTTTTCGATCCTGATTCAGTTCGGCAGCGGGATCCAGGGGCTCGGCAAGAAATTTTTGTGCCAGCAGGAGCGCATCTGCGCTTCCAACCTGGATCAAGGTGTTACCTTGCAGCGCTCCGGAAGATGACAACTGAAAACACAGGGCGGAAGGCTCGACGGAAGGCGCGGCATCGGCCGTGTCGATCTCTATATCCCAATTTGCGCCGAGAGCCTGCGAGAATACGTCACCGGTTGCCTTGCGCAAGGCATCCATAAAGAACTGTAGCGGAGTTCCTGGAGTGATCGTTGGCATCTAGAGCTTCCTTTCCTCTCCTGCGAAGGCGATCCGCTGTCCGACTTGTGCGGCCCGCAGTCGTCCTTGGCGTACGGGATTCGCTTCAAAGGCTTCGCGGCCGGCAATGATGAGGGATGCGGGTTTTCGAACCGGAATTCCCAGATTGCACACGGTTTGGGGGACAAGTCCGGCGAGAGTATTGATAGGAAGCTTGATGGCAGTAATTCCCAGCTCAATAGGAAATGAACAGTCCAGCATTTTGGCAGTCATCTGTCCGCCGCTCCGGTCGGCCGGGCGAGACCTGCCGTAGGACCAGTCGGCGGAGAGTTTGCGCAAGAGCGTATTGGATATCGAGACTGGAAAAATCAAGTTCAACGTTCCAGTAGTGTCCAGCAGTTTTACTTCGAAGCTTAGGCACAGGGTTTTTTCAGTAGGAGCAAGGAAGCGTTGCATCTGCGCGGGAGGCTGACGTCCGTCTAACTCGAGCTTTGTACCCAGAGGTGTCCAAGCCGTTTCCAATTCGCGGCAAATGATCCTGGCAACGCTTTCCATGATCTGCTCTTCAATCTCGCTGACCTCCCTGGTGAAGACCTCGCAATGGCCAACCCCGCCAAGAAGGATGTCAACCAGGGGAAAGACCAGGGAGTGATCGATTTGCATGGCCGCCCCGGCATTCATCTGCTCAACGCTGATGCACATCATATAAGTGACTTCCGGTATCCGCTCCAGAAACTCGCTATACGGCAGTTGCTCGATCGAGACGAGAGTGACTTCAAAAGACACCCGCAGGTAGGCGCCTAGCGATTGGGTAAGAGTGCGCGCAAAGCCTTCGTGCAGGCTATTGACGGCGGCGACCTGCTCACCCGTGAGTTGTCCGGACTGCCGGAAGGTGCAAGACTTGATGGAGCGCGTTTCCTTTGGCTGGCTGTCCTCCTGCCGGCCAGATGCCACGCGTACCATAGCGTCGATTTCTTCTTGAGTTAAAACTCTTTCCATGGAGGACCGCTACCTGGGACCTTAGTCGACTGGCAGTTTGTTAGAGCAAGATGAGCAACTAGGCAACATCTGCCTAGCAACAATGCACGGGATGGGCCAAAGTTCGACGGGAAAAGAGTATGTCGGCAGGCCGCTCGAGCGCCTTCAACCAGACAGTTACACCGAGCGAACCATGTTCGTGCGCCGCGATTCGAGATACTCGCTCATCTGTCTTTGCTGGCTTGGGGAAGAAAAGTCGAAAGCGAATCCATAACCTTTGCTCTGACGATGGATCACGTTGGCGGTGACTCTCATAGGGGTCGACGTCCCTGGCAGTGCCAGTATAAGCGTCACCTTCGCGCCGATCTCAAGGGCCACTTTTATTTCAGCAGCGAGCCCTACTTCACTCAGATCTGTGCAGTGGGCGTCGAGCAGCGCGGGATGGCGACCGTCGATTTGCAGAAGGAAGCGAAAATCGGCGCGGAAACGCGGTGCCCGGTACCCGTAGTTGTATATGCGCTCCGTCATTTCGTTTGCTCTCCGATCATAGATTCTTCTATCAGCACCCCGAGAGCCATCGAAAAAGCAGGCTCACGCCCGCATTCTCATTTCAGCCCAATCGAGCGACCTGTCGGCTATGCCCCCCATAAGGCCGGATCCTTCGCCCATCGGGGGGCGGCTTTGCAGCAATCGGCACATCAGAACGTTTTCTTTAGCTATCCCGAACGATCTTCAGCTCAGGCTCGTTACCTTCGATACGGGTCTTAGGAAGTTGCCCCATTTTGGCAGACCCGGTGCATGCCAACTGGGCAGATGTTGCCTAGTTCTCACGAGACTCCAATGCACTCATCGTTGGTAACGCCACAGATCGCGGAGATTCAGCTCACCGATGCCTTCAACGCGTTCATCGGGGCCGCGAACCGACTGGAGGACACGCACCGGCAATTGCACGATGAGGTGGCTGAGTTGCGCAGGCAACTGGAGGAGCGCAATCGCGCCCTCGCCTGCAGCGTTGCGGAAACCGAGCGCATGCGGATTCTGCTGCGCCAGATACTAGATGCTTCTCCTTGTGGCGTCGCGGTGCTCGAAACTCGGAGCGAGCGAGTAGTGCTATTGAATCCCGAGGGGTGCAGACTCCTTGCAGTCCCGGAATCGGCCGGATGGTACGATCTGCCCGAAAGCTTGCGGACCGCGGTCAAGGAGGCGGCTCGTGAATCGTGGGCGCAGCGCTACGAACAAGAAGTCGTAGTTGAGCAAGACGGACGAAAGCTCTGGCTTGCGATTCGCTACAGCAGGATGAGCGGTCCTGCGGTCGGAATAGCCGGCGCCGATCCCTCGTGTTTGGTCTTGATTATCAGCGATGTGACGGCGCACAAGAACGCGGAGCAGGAGCGCGAGAAATCACGCAACCTCGTTGCATTGGCGGAAATGGCGACGGTTCTTGCCCACGAGATCCGCAACCCGCTGGGAAGCCTTGAATTGTTAACCGGCTGTTTGGCTGGCGATCCCGGCTTGGGGGATGAATCGAAACGATGCCTCCAGTACTTGCGAACCGGAATACGATTGCTCTCCGCAACTGTAAACAACGTGCTGTGCTTCCACGACCCCGGGACCCAGCAAATGTGTCCTTTAGAGCTTGGTTCCGTCCTCAGGGGGAGTATCGAGTTTGTTCGTCCCCTGGCAGAGCAGAAAGGCGTGGGCCTTACTCTGCGAGAGACTCTGAACGGCGCAGAGATCGCCGGCGATTCCAATGGTTTGAGGCAGCTGATCCTAAACCTGAGCTGCAACGCATTGCGACATACGCAAGCCGGCGGCGAAATAATAATTAACGCCGCTCTAGAAACGAGTGTCTCCGGGCCAACTGCAGTCCTCGAGTTTACCGACACGGGCAGCGGGATCCGGCCGGAGGATTTGCCTCACATTTTCAAAGTGGGCTTCACCACCACCGGGCGGACTCCGGGACTCGGTTTGACGGTCTGCCAGCGAATCGTAGCGCAGCATCATGGCTCAATCAACGTACGCAGTGAGCTGGGACGAGGCACAACATTTCGCATGGAGTTTCCAGTTCAATGACCGCCCAGACCGCCAAGTCGGTATTAGTTGTGGATGACGAGCCGGGTATAAGAATGGCGCTGAGGACAAACTTCCAGCGCGCAGGCTGGCTTGTGGATGTTGCCTCGGGGAGTGAAGAAGCCCGGCGCAAGCTCGAATCCCAGCATTTTCCCCTGGTCGTTACCGACGTCCGCATGCCCGACGGAGACGGCCTGCAACTAATGCGATCTCTCCGAGCCTCCAGTCCGTCGACCGCGATCATCGTGCTCACCGCCTTTGGCAGCGTCCCGGAAGCAGTGCAGGCGATGAGGGGCGGGGCTTGTGATTACTTAACCAAACCGATTTCGTTTGAAGAGTTACAGTCTGCCGTGGAACGAGTGATGCGTCAGGCAGGCAGCATGCCGGAAAATGCGGCTCCGTCGGGAGCGATTATCGGCGTTGCTGCAAGCCTGTTGCGGGCCCTTGAACGAGCCCGCCATGCGGCCAGAACCGACGCCGATGTTCTGATCGAAGCCGAGAGCGGAACTGGGAAGGAGCTCTTTGCGCGCTACATCCACGAGAACAGCGACCGGAGGGCCCAGCCCTTTGTGGCGGTGAATTGTGCGGCGGTGCCGGAGCATCTCCTCGAGAGCGAGCTGTTTGGCCATGTGCGCGGTGCTTTTACCGGCGCAACTGCATCCAAGGCGGGAAAGTTTGAGTTGGCGGAAGGCGGCACCCTGCTGCTGGATGAAATCGGTGAGATGCCACTGCATCTGCAGCCGAAACTGCTGCGTGCACTCCAGGAACGCGAAGTGGAGAGGCTGGGAGATACGCGCAGCACACCCGTGAATATCCGTATCGTTGCCACCACCAACCTTTCGCTTCCCGCCATGGTCGAGCAAGGGAAGTTTCGGGCCGACCTGTACTATCGTCTTAATGTAATTCCCCTGCCCCTCCCTCCGCTCCGGGAACGCCGGGAGGATATACCGGTGCTGGCTGAGTTCTTTGCACGAAAAGTCGCCCGCGAAGGCGGCAGGCCGATTCCGGTTCTCCATCCCGAGTTTATCGCCGGATTGCAAGCGCACTACTGGCCAGGGAATGTGCGCGAGTTGGGAAATTTCGTGCGCCGAGTGGTGACCTTGAGTGACAGCAGCGAGATTGGTCCGGATTGCCTGAAGACTGAACTCTTTGGCTCGACCTATTCAAGGACTCTGCCTCCAGTCTATCCGGCTCCGCACGCAGGAACGTCGATGCGCGAAGTCGAACGCCACCTATTGGAAGCGACTCTGGAGAGCACGGGCGGCAATCGCACTCATACCGCCGAGATGCTGGGTGTGAGTCTGCGGACGATACGGAACAAAATTCGTGAACACGGTCTACCACCAAGGAGGTATGCATGAACGATGTATCGACCCCGATCATGAACCTGCTGGAGAAGGTTCTGGACGTCACTTCGCAACGCCACAAGCTGGTGGTTGCCAATATGGCGAACGTGGACACGCCGGGATACCACACAAAAGATCTTGATTTCCGAAGTGAGCTAAGACTCGCTGCCGGCTCCGACGAAGAAGAGACCTTCTTGCCGGTGGCGCGCTCGGTGCCGGGGCTTCTCGAACGGCCCGACGGAAACAATGTCAGCCTGGACCGCGAAGGCCTTTTGCTGGCGGAAACGCAAATGCAGTTTGGCCTCGGTATTCAGTTGCTGCAGCACGAATTCCACGGTTTGTTGAGCGCAATCAACGGCGGAGCAGGAGGTCAAGGATGAGCATGTTTTCGACGCTTGAAATCAGCGGTTCTGCGTTGACTGCCGAAAGGCAGCGGGCGGAGGTGGTCGCAGCCAACATGGCCAACGCAGAGACCACGCATACCTCGACAGGAGGGCCATACCGGCGCAAAGAGGTGGTATTCGCATCGTCGGGGAACCTGCCTTTTCGGATGATGTTGGCCAAGTTCCAACCGACCCTGAGTGGCGCTCAGGCAGCAGTACGGGTGGAGCGCGTGGTGGATGACCCTGCGCCTTCGTTAATGCGATATGACCCCGGCCACCCCGATGCAGACAAAGACGGATACGTGGCTTACCCCAACATTAATCCGATTCAAGAAATGGTCGATCTGATGGGGGCGGTTCGCTCCTATCAGCTTAATGCTTCGGCCATCACCGCGACCAAGCAGATGATCCAGCAATCGATTGAACTTCTGAAATAGGTTGTACTCAAGGACAACGAAGATGAACAGCACAATTGCTTCCGGGTTGCCGGCCCTTACTGGAACTCTGCCAACCAGCCCCACCCTGCCTTCGAGTTCCGGAGCCGAAGGTGGGTTCGGGGCGACGCTGAAGAATGCGATCAGCCAGGTGAACGACCTCAACGACAGCAAGGATCAGAAGGTCGCGGAGTTGGTGCAGGGTGGCCAGGGCGATGTCCACAACGTCATGATCGCAGTGGAAAAGGCCGACGTCGCTTTTCAACTGATGATGCAGGTACGAAACAAGATTGTTAACGCCTACCAAGAAGTCTCAAAGCTGCAGTTCTGACCACTTTAGATTACCGAAATTAAACGTATGCCACCACTAAGCCAAGTACAGAAACAACTGACGGACTTCTTTGCCGGTCTCACCGGTAAGCAACGCATGTTGCTGGTGGGAGCGATCGTGTTGACCATCGGGGTGCTGGCGGCCTTTGCGCATCTGATTTCTACACCGGACTATGTGCCCCTCATGACCGGAATGGAACCGGCCGACGCGCAGGCGCTGGGGGCGAAGCTGGCAGCGAAAAACATCGCGTATCAGATTTCCGCTGATGGCAAGGGAATCAACGTACCCAGCGATAAGCTGGATTCCAGCCGGATGGAAGTCGCCTCGGATGGGACCCCACACAGCGGCCGCCTGGGATTTGAATTATTCGACAAACTCAACTGGGGGCAGACCGAGTTCGACGAAAAGGTGAACTACCAGCGGGCGCTGGAAGGAGAACTGGAGCGCTCGATCCAAACTCTGCGAGATGTGGAGGGTGTCCGGGTTCACCTGGTGATGTCCACCGATTCGGTGTTTCTGGATCGCGAGCGGCCGGCAAAAGCGTCGGTCATCCTTAGGTTACGGTCGGGGCGGCTTTCCCAAGAAACCCAGCAGGGAATTGCGCGCCTGGTCTCCGGTGCGGTGGACAAGCTCAGTCCTGAAAATGTGACCGTAATCGATGCCGACACGAACCGGCCTCTGGGGACGCCAAGGCATGGAGCGTATTCCGCGGATGGAGGCCTGGAGGAGGACTACACCGCGAGACTCCTGCAGACGTTGGAACCGGTTGTCGGTTCTCAGCACGTACGGGCCAGCGTAAGTGTGGAGTACGACTCCAGTAGCAGCGAAGAGAGCCAGGAGACATACGACCCGAAAAGCGCAGTCGCAGTGACTTCCCAGAGTTCGGTGGAGCAGGTCGGCGGCGGCCTGGCAGGCGGTGTCCCGGGAACGTCCAGCAACGTGCCCGGCGGAAGCGGTGGCGCGAAGCCAGCGGTCGAGAGTGGAGACGGGACGCAGCTCTCGAAAAGCGAGAGCAACACCTTCGCAGTCAACAAAATTGTCCGCCACACCGTGCAGCCCGCCGGACGCATACGAAGGGTTTCAGCGGCATTGCTCGTGGACGACGCGATCGACGTGAAACAGGAAAACGGGAAACGCTCGGAGTCCCGCCGAAAGCGGACGCCGGACGAACTGAAACAGATTGAGGATCTCGCCAAAGCGGCCATCGGCATCGATCCGAGTCGCGGAGACAGTGTGACCGTCCAAAACTTGTCTTTTGAACAAATTCCTTCGGATGCGCCGGTCAAAATGCCCGTGACCGAACGGGTGCGAACCATCCTGAATGACTGGTCCAATATCGTGAGGTATGCGGCGTTGATCCTATTGTTCCTGCTGGTCTACTCTCTGCTGCTCAGACCGCTGAAAAAGCAATTGCTGACCACCTTCCGCGAACTGCCGGCTCGTATCGCTTCTAAGAGATCGCAAGGAGGAGCAGCAGAAGCGGAACTCGGTCCCGGAAACGACGTGGCCACGTTATCCGTGGGACAGCAACGCGCAACCGCACTCAAGAAACAGCTTGTCGAAAAAGTGAAAACCGAACCAGCGGTAACGGGCAAGCTGGTGCAAGCCTGGCTAAATGAGGGTAGCAGATGACAACTCCTTCCCCTTCGCGGATGAATGGGGTTCGCAAGGCAGCAATTCTCATGGCGCTCATGGGAGAGGAAGCTGCCAGCGTGATTTATCGGACTCTTTCCGAGAAAGAAGTAGAACGCGTCACCAAGGAACTCGCGGAGCTGGGGAGAATACCGGCTGAGATGGCCCACGGTGTGTTGGAAGAGTACAGCCAACTTGCTCTAACCCAGGATTATCTGGCGGCCGGGGGGATCGAGTTTGCAACCCGCCTCCTGGTGAAAGCCTTTGGGGCGGACGCTGCTAACAACCTTCTGCAAAAAGTTGTGCGGCTTCAGGAACTGAGTGTCGGCCAGTTGGACTCACTGCAGAAAGCTGACCCTCAGCAATTAGCGAAGTTTCTCGAAGGTGAGCATCCCCAGACGATTGCCTTGATTCTGGCCCATCTTGATGGAAAGCAGGCGTCGGCGCTCTTGATGAAACTGCCCGAACAGGTGCGAGCTCAGTCCGTCAAACGGCTCGCGCAATTGCGGCAATTTTCGCCGGAAATGGCCGAGAAGGTTTCTGTTGTACTCAACCGACGATTGTTATCGCTGGGAGAACAGAGCCGAAAGACTTATGCAGGTTTCAAAAGTGTCGCTGACGTGATGAACCGGCTCGAACCGACAACGGCGAAATCAATTCTCGAAAACATCGAACAAGACGATCCCAAAACTGCCATCAGTATCCGTAACTTGATGTTCACTTTCGAGGATCTCCTAGGAGTCGCCGACGCCTCGGTTCGCGAATGGCTGGGCTCAATGGATAAGAAGACGCTGGCGCTGGCATTGAAAGGTGCGAGTGCGGATCTGAAGGATCACGTATTCAGAGCCATGTCCACTCGCGCAGTTGAGATGCTGAAGGAAGACATGGAAGCGCTGGGTCCGGTGCGGGGCAAGGACGTCAATCAGGCACAGCAGGAAGCGGTGACCTTATTACGCAAGTTGGAGGCCGACGGCAAAGTGACATTGAAAACCGAGGGAGACGATGAATACGTTGTTTGACGAGGCCGCCGGCAGCATCCCGACGGTGGTAGAAGCGTTCCCGTATTACGACACGTTTGGACCGCCGTTAACGTTGGAACTGTCGGCGGTGTCTCATGCAGAACCGGGGCAGGAAAGTACCGCCAAGGTCGACAGGGCAACGCGCATCGGCCCGGAAGAGATATCTCGACTTACATCGCAGGCTCGCGCGGAGGGATTAGCGGAAGGAGAACGCCAAGCAGCGCGTCTTGGAGAAGAGTTGGCGGGGGAGCGCAAGCGCGTGGCCGACTCGATCCTCGAGTTTCAGAACCAGCGTACGGATTACTACTCAAGAGTTGAGATTGAGCTGGTCCAGTTAGCGCTGGCGATAGCCAGCAAGATTTTGCACCGTGAGTCACAGGTGGACCGCATGGTGGTTGCGGGATTGGTGAAAGTGGCGGTCGAGAGATTGCAGCAGAAAACAAAGATCGTCGTCCGCCTGCGACCGGAAGATGCGGAAAGTTGGAGGCACTACTTCCGTGACCTTACGAATGTGGAGATTATGGAGGACTCTGCCCTGGAGCCCAAAGCGTGCCTTCTCGAAACCGAGCTTGGTGTTGCCGACTTGGGGTTGGACGCTCAACTGAAGGAAGTGGAACAGGGCTTTTTCGACCTCATGGCGCAACGACCCGAACCAAAATGAATCCCAGTTCTCTCGATCCCTACGCGCAATGGTTGCGGAGCAGTTCCACCGTCCGCTGGAAGGGACGTGTGACTCAGGTTGTGGGCAACCTGGTGGAATCGGCCGGACCATTCTGTTCGGTGGGTGAATCCTGCGAGATCATCGATTCGGCCGGAACGCGGTTTCCCGGTGAAATTGTCGGATTTCGCGGCCCTAACGTGCTCTCGATGACCTTGGAGTCCCCTCGGGGAATTCGCCTGGGTGATCAGATTGTCACTTGGGGAGCAAGATCATCTCTTCGAGTTGGGCCCGAAATGCTGGGTAGGGTCATTGACGCGACCGGCCAGTCTCTCGATTCGCTGGGAGAATATCGAGCCACGAAATCAAGGCTGATCGATGGTGCGGCGCCGCCGGCCCTCGATCGGACGCTGATTAATGAACCCCTCGGTTGCGGCATCCGGGCAGTTGACGGCCTTCTGACCTGTGGACGCGGACAACGGGTAGGCATTTTCGGGGGAAGTGGAGTAGGCAAGAGCACGCTGATCGGGATGATGGCTCGGGGCACGGCGGCTGACATGACTGTGCTAGCTCTGGTGGGAGAACGCGGCCGGGAAGTCGGAGAGTTTCTTGCCACCTTGGGACCCGAGGGACGCAAACGCTCCGTCGTGATCGTGTCAACGTCCGATCAGTCCGCTCTGCTGAGGATCCGGGCTGCGATGGCGGCAACCGCCGTCGCTGAGTACTTCTGCTCCCAGGGAAAAAACGTTTTGCTGGTCGTGGATTCTCTCACCCGATTCGCTATGGCACAAAGAGAAATCGGTTTAGCAGCCGGAGAACCTCCTACCGCCAAGGGGTATACGCCCTCCGTACTTTCCATGCTGGCCCGGCTGGTGGAGAGAGTGGGTCGCTTTTCCCAAGGCAGCATAACGGCTTTCTACACTGTGCTAATGGAAGGCGACGATCAACAGGATCCTATCGTGGACACAGTTCGCTCCTTGCTGGATGGCCACATTGTTCTGGACCGCCGGCTCGCCTTACGCAATCACTATCCCCCGATCTCCGTTCTGGACAGTTTGAGCAGATTGATGCCCAGTGTTTGCTCGCATGAGCACATTCAGAAAGCGGGCGCTTTGCGGATGTTGCTTGCCGCGTATGCCCGGTCCGAGGATCTGGTCCGCATCGGCGCCTATCAGCGAGGCACCGATCCCACTCTGGATAAGGCGCTGGCGGCTCTGCCGCAAATCGAGAAATATCTCCAGCAGGAACCGGATGAGCCCGCACCGCTGGCATCGAACCTCGAGCAATTGCTTGCTCTTCCCAGCTAGCCATGTCCTTTCAATTTCCTTTGGCGGCGGTCTTGCGATATCGCGAAAGCCTCGAGCAACAGGAGTATGTCGCACTTGAGAAAATTCAGCAGGAGATCATCCAGATTGAAATGAGGATGCGCGAAGTGGCAGACGACTGCTCCACAGCAGTGCAAAATCGAGCTGCAAAACTGGCTCAAGGCATTCCCGCGGCTGAAGTGCAATTTGCATACGAATACCTGCGCGCTCTGGAACAACAGCGCGAGGCGCTCCGGGTTCTGTTGCAGAATGCAAGGATGCAATGGCGCCAGCAGCTGGCCTGCTATCAGTTGGCTCGGCGCAACCGCGAGACGCTGGAAATTCTCCGCGAGAAGCAACTCAACGCTTACAACCGGCAACGAACCAAGCGTGAACAAGCTGTGCTCGATGACATCTTCCTAGCGCGGCGTGGACGCAGTAACTAGGCAGCATTTGCCTACCCATTGGCTAGGCAAATGCTGCCTAGTCAGGCACATTCCCAACAATTGTCGTTCCTCTCTAATCGGCACAACTCAAGAAAGTCTTTAGTTAACTAGTCGCTGGTGTCACCACGGGAATCGTCTCTAATCTGGACTTTTTTGGCCTACTGCTTGCAAGGTACTGTCCGGGTCAGTGCAGACAGTGATTGCAATCATGCCAAAAGTCGCAGCCGGTGAATCATCCGCGATGCCTTTTTCGTCGAAGGTCCCTCTCGCCGGTCAAGCGGCAACGCAATCGTTTTCGGCTGTGCTCGAGCGGGCTAACCCCTCCCCGAGCGAGTCACGCGGATCGCAGCAACGTCTCAAGCAAGCAACTGTGCCCGGGAACTACTCCCGGGTTGGCGACACATCCACGCGCGAAGTCGAACCAGCGAATGCCAAAACGGCAGATGCCAAAACGGCAGATACCAAAACGTCGGATTCTAAAACGCCGGAGTCCAAAGCAAAGGACTCACAAAGCCGTGGCAACGCCACAATCCAAACGTCAGCACCCAGCCATGATGGCTCGAACCAATCAGCTCCAATCGCCGCAGCTCAACCGACGCTTTCGCAAGCCCTCCCCTGGGACGCTGGCCTCAAGAATTTTGCGTTCGACGCCTTGATTCATACCGTGGCTCCGAGCGACGCGGTGACCTTTTTCAGTGCTTCGGGGGGAGCCGCGATTCCCAAACCGGACGCTACGCCCGCATTACCTGTGAGCCAGGCGATATCTGAAGATGTCATTCCGGCGGAACCACAGACAGGCGTACCCACTACGGACTCGGGCAACTCTGGGAGTGCGAACAGTAACGACGCAGGGGCGGTGGCTGGAGTCGTTACAGATCGATCTGACGCAACTGCGGTTGATTCAAAAACGCAGGCCGGTAATGCGCCCCTGGTGCTCCACAACCCGTCGCGCGACCCGGTCGAGATCGCTGAAAGTGCCAACAAGACGAAGGCCGCGGTAGCGCCCGAACCCACTCAGGTTGTGGTCCCGGCGACCCTAGTTCTGCCACTTATTCCTCCGGTACTCCTTGCCCCGATGCCTGTTCGAGATCTTAGCCAAGTCGATCTTGGCAGTCCCAAGGGAGCCCGAGACAAATCGGTAACGGAAAAATCCAGGATTAGCGCCACCCAGGACAGCGCAGGAACGCCCGGGAACTATGTTGAAATGACGGGGGAGACAAAGACTCAGCCTCGCAAAGATGACTCGCCGTCCCTTGCAAGCTCACCAGCGACCGACCCGAGCACGGATAGCGCTCCGCTAAAAACTATCGACTTGTCTTCAACGTTTTCCGCAGTGGGAACTCAACCCTCCACCATAAGTGGGGATGGCAAGAGTCCGAGTGACGTCGTGCCCACTCCCGGCAGCGGTCAGCAACCTGGCCAACTGGAGCAGAACTCGACACTCGTTGCGGAGACCGAGGGCCCGATAGAAACTACCGTAGTTTATCCCACCTCTCCTGTGCAGTCGGCGAAGCTAGTCGAGCGCATCGGTGAGGCTGAACTCCGGCTTGGGATTCGAGCCGGGGAATTCGGCAGTGTCGACATCCGGACGTCGATGGTTCGTAACCAATTTTCGGCTGAGATCTCCGTCGAACGTGGAGAACTTGGACGTGTGATGGCGGCAGAACTCCCCAGTTTGCAAAGCCGGCTCACGGAGCAAGGGGTGCCAGTGGCGAGCATTACGGTTCAGAACCACAGCGGCAGCTCCTCCTCGGCTTCTGATCAACGGGAACCGCGAGAAAGGCAGCAACAGTATGCAACGAATTTGCTAAGTGGACGAGACGAAGGTCCGATGCCCGCGTTGATTGCCTTCGAAGGAACGGCGCTGGCATCACGACTTGATATTCACATGTAAGGGCGGAAAACAGAACAAGATAAAGCAGAACAGCAGCAGGAGGATTATCCATGAACATCCAAGCGTTGCCCGGCATCACAGCGGGACTAGCCACGGCCCCCTTGGCCGCAACGGGCTCAGGTAGCTCAACCACGTCAACCCCAACTCTAAGCTCAAATAGCGCAGAACAAACCTTCATCCAGCTATTGGTCACCGAACTGCAATCGCAGGATCCCACGCAACCAATGGATCCCACGCAGATGGTTGGCCAGATGTTCTCGATGAATCAACTGCAGCAGCTAATTGATATCAACTCGACACTCTCGACTGCCTTGGGGGGGACCACCTCCGGCGGAACGGCTCCGGGCGGGACTTCTCCCGTCGCCGGCACTTCGTCACCCGCAGCGGCTCCATCGAACATAGCCACTTCGCTATTGCACGCTGCGACCCTGCTGCCTGCAAACGTAGCGGCCTCGTATGCGCAGCAATTACTGACAGGAGCCCACTAATGGCATCATTTTCGATTCCTCTATCCGGTCTGGCCGCCAGTACCCAGGCGCTGGACATCATTTCCAACAACCTGGCCAATTTGAATACGGTCGGCTACAAGGACCAGAGCGCAAACTTCCAGGACCTCTTCTACCAAAATATCGGCAGCGATGGGGCCGGCGATCCGATTCAGGTCGGAGCCGGAACCTCCGTCGGTTCGGTGGCTACGAACTTCAGCGACGGAAGCTTGCAGAACACTTCCATAAGCTCGAACGCCGCCATCACAGGCAACGGCTTCTTCGTTACGCAAGATGCTCAGGGGACGGTTCAGTACACTCGCGCCGGGGACTTCACGGTTAACTCGGCGGGTCAATTGGTGACCTCGGGTGGCCAGACAGTTATGGGCTATCCCTCGCTGAACGGTGTGGTCAATCAGGCTGCGGTATTGTCCCCGCTCAATGTGGGATCTGGAGCAAGCAGCCCTCCGTCCGCGACTACCACGATGCAGCAACAAACCAACTTGAACGCAGCCGCAACCGTCGGCACACCCTATTCCACCACCCAGGCAGTCTATGACTCCCTGGGCGAGTCTCACCTGCTGACGTTCAACTACACGATGACTGCTGCCAACACCTGGACTTACCAGGTTACGTTGCCCGCGGCAGACACTGGCGGCACGGGCGCTCCCACCGCACTCGCCACCGGCACTTTGAGCTTTGACAGCAACGGCAACTTAACCTCCCCAACCGGATCCCTTCCCGTTGCCATCACTGGCCTGGCGGATGGTGCGGCCAACATGAGTGCGGCGTGGAGCCTCACCACTCCTAGCGGGAGCTCGTTGCTCACTCAAGTGGCATCGGCGGCGAGCACCACCACGACTGAACTCCAAAACGGTTTTGCCGCAGGTACCCTATCGGATTTCACTATTATGCAAGACGGCACGATCCAGGGCCAGTTCAGCAATGGACAGACCCAGGCGCTCGGGCAGATCGCGCTGGCAAGTTTTGCGAACGATGACGGTTTGGAAGCAACTGCCGGAAACAGCTACGACAGCACGCTGGCCTCGGGCGCTGCGGTGATCGGGGCGGCTAACAGCGGAGGCCGCGGAACACTCACCGGAGGCTCGGTGGAGTTGTCGAATGTGGACATTTCCACGGAATTTACAAACCTGATCGTCGTACAGCGTGGATTCGAAGCGGATTCTCGCGTGGTGACTACGTTCGATTCAGTCGGCCAGTCAACCACCAACTTACAAGCCAGCCCGGGGAATTAGACCGCAATTAGAGGACACGGCGGCACGGCCTCTCAAGCCGCGCCGCGCTTCCTCTTCGTCTATTCGATCTCTAATCGCTTTTTGCCGCAGTGGCACATGTACGTCAGTAACCGCGGCCTCCAAGTTGTTGTCAACGCACATCCTTCCGAGACTAACCCGACGGCGCAGCGAACGAGCGAGACAGCGGCTGCGTGGTACGCGACTTGCATTTGTGAAGCTGAGTTTAGGCGCATTTGCGATGACGGGACAGAGAAGCGCTCCCGAGCACATATCTGAAGCGCCTCTGCTCCCCTTGCACTGATTTGCGGTGCGGAGCTTCGGGATCGAGCGGTTGCGGACGGTAAGGGCAGCGAAACCAGCTATGGATGCAGCAGCACAGCCCGCGAAGGACACGCTATCTATCCCCACCGTTCCCCGCTTGGAGGCCAAGAAAGATGTCGCGGAGAATTTCGGTTGGCTTCCGTGCCAACTATCGCTGGAGGTCCCTGTTGTCAAATTCACCGTGGGAGATTTGCTCCGCCTGGGCAAGGAGTCGATCGTCGAAACCGACTCCCTCTCCTCAAGCGACATTCCCCTACGGGCAAACGGGCTTCTTATCGCCTGGACAGAATTTGAAGTGATGGGAAATCGTTTGGCGGTGCGTATCACGGAAATGGCATGAGCAAAAGGATAGAGGAACGAACTTTGGAACAAACAGAGGTGAGGAAAACCACGATTCCTCGCCGTAGCGTGCGAGCCCAATGCCGCCGCGATGCGGCGACGCCCTCCGGGCCGAAAGAAGCAAGTAAGACGGCAACGAGGATCAAGTCGATCGACAAGCGCCGCTCGGTCAAGACGAAGGTGGTTATCAAGAAAAACGTGCTACCAGTGGTGAGCCTAACGCTGGGCGAGATCATTCCCGGGACGGCTGCGAAACATCGACGGGAGTGGCCGCAAGAAATTGCGGCACATACTGCCTTGCAAGCACGTCCGGACTTGAATCCACTCACGAGCCCGAATGCCGGAATGCCGTGGAAAGCGATCCTGCTTTGGCTGTCACAGACATGGAATTGGGCGCTAAAGCACGTGAGATCCCGACCGTCTACAAAACGCCTCCGGGTTTGCGAAAGCGTGTCCTTGGGCGAGAAGCGCTTTGTTGCGGTGATCGAGGTCGACGGAGAGCAATTTCTCGTGGGCGGCGCGTCCAGTTCGGTGGCGACGCTAGCTCGCCTCGGACCCTCGCAGGAGTTCTCCGAAGTGCTGAAGCGTCGGTGGGCCCAGGACCCAGTTCAGGCATGAGAATTCTCTCCTTTCGGAGCGCCAAGATTGCGATCGCTGTGCTGGTGATGACGTGTGCCCTGCTTGGGAGCGCGGGGGCCCAGCAGCCCTCGGGCGAAGGAGCGAAACCGCACCAGGTGGAACGAACCCCGGCTGCAGTTGCGAGGCAGCGCCCCTCCACGCCAGTAGATCCCAACGAAATTCGTATCACGGGTATTGGAAAAGGGTCGTCGCAATGGAGCATCGTTGTTCTGTTAACGTTCCTGACGCTGATTCCTTCGCTGTTGCTGTGCATGACGCCGTTCGCGCGGCTGCTGGTCGTATTTCACTTTTTGCGCCAGGCACTCGGACTGCAAACCACTCCGTCCAACCAAACGCTGATCGGCTTGGCTTTGGTGCTCACTTTCTTTCTGATGCAGCCGGTGGGCGCGATCATCTATCAGACGTCGGTGATGCCTTTGCAGGAAGGGCATATCTCCGCCATGCAAGCACTGGAACGGGGGTCGGTGCCGGTGCGGCAGTTCATGTTGCACTACGTTCGCGAAAAAGACGTGGCTCTCTTTGTCGAATTGTCCAAAGAACCACGGCCCCAGGACCCGGACGATCTCTCGCTGCGAGTGATAGCGCCGGCATACGTGTTGTCCGAGCTAAGGACGGGATTCCAGATAGGGACTGTCCTGTTCCTCCCTTTTCTTGTCATTGACATGGTCGTTGCCTCGATCTCGACGTCCGTTGGAATGCTGCAATTGCCCCCGGTCGTGATCTCGACGCCTCTCAAGCTCTTGCTATTTGTGATGGTGGATGGGTGGAACCTTTTGATTGGGTCCCTCATGAGGAGCTTCCATTGATCATGATGCCAGTCGAACAAGCGATTGATCTGGGCCGCTTGACCATGCGAGAGGTGTTTCTTTTAGCCAGCCCCATATTGGCGATCGCGGTCTTGGTGAGCTTGTCGATCAACATCGTTCAGGTACTGACCTCTCTGCAAGAGACCACTGTCGCAGCCGTACCGAAGCTCCTGGCAGTGGGAGCAGGCGTGTTTTTTCTGATGCCTTGGATGTGGAAACAGTTGTGCCAGTTCACATTGCAACTGTTCTCCGATTTTCACCCGTACCTGCGTTGAAAACATGGAAATATCGCTCCTGCACATTCTAAGTTCGGTGCTGGTCATAGGACTCCGAGTCTCGGGGCTGATGTTGTTTGCGCCGTTCTTTGGCAGCGCCGTGATCCCGCCGCGGATCAAGGTGGTGCTGGTAATCGGGATCACAGCGGTCCTCTACCCGGTGTACGCTCCCCACCTGCCGGTGTTGGCAATGTCGCACTGGCCCGTCCTCGTAGCCAGTGAAACAGTGGTGGGCATCGCGATGGGAATTGCCACCAACGTGGTATTCGAAGCCGCCCAGATGGCGGGTCAAGTGTTGAGCGTGCAGATGGGATATTCCCTGGTGAACATCCTCGACCCCAGTACGCAGATTGAAAGTACCGTCATCGCATTTTTCCACCAGAGTTTGGCCATGCTCATCTTTCTTGGGCTTGACGTTCACCACTGGATATTGCGAGCGGTCGCTAATAGTTTCGAATATCTGCCTCCGGGCTCGGCGACTCTAAACCCGCTGTTCGTCCAGGCGGTTTTGCACGAGGGTGTAATTGTGCTGGATCTGGGAATCCAGATCGCAGCACCGGTGTTGTCGGCCACGCTGCTGACGGACGTAGTGCTCGGGTTGATGGGAAAAGCCTCGCCACAGATGCCTCTCATGCTGCTCGGGCCGGCGGTGAAAAGCATGTTGGGAGTGACAATTCTTGGGGTCACGATGCGCTTCTGGCCGCACATGTTTGAACAGTATTTTTCGCAGTCGATTGTATACGCGGAGCACGTGCTGCACCTGGCGCGATAGACCTGACGCAATAGATAACTCATGGCCGATTCGAGCAAAACAGAAAAAGCGACACCGCAAAGGCGAAAGAAAGCCCGCGAACAAGGCCAAGTTGCGCGGACCCGGGAACTCTCCAATGCGTTGGCCTGGAGCGGCGCGCTGGCTTTGGTGGCCTGGCAGGTTCCGGATGTGGAGCGGCAATGGCGAGGCCTGTTGCAGAACTCTTTGGACCTCTCTGTGAGCCAATCGATCACGCCCGGCGGGCCCATCCTGTTCTGGATGGCCTGTAGCGTCTTGCGATGGATCGTTCCGGTGGCAGTAACGGCCTGGGTGCTTTCCGTTTCGGCAGGTCTGGCGCAAGGTGGCTTGGTATTTGCTCCTAAAGCTTTGACCCCGAAACCAGAACGGATGAGTCCGGCTGGAAAACTGAAACAAATGTTTTCTCTGGCTGGACTCAGCGGAATCCTGAAGTCGCTTCTGCCCTTTGGAGCAATAGCGTGGATCGGGGTCTCAACCATCAGCAAGCATTGGGGGGCCGTAGTTCACGCGTCCGAACTGGGGGTGCGTACCTACGGAGGCTTTCTGGCTGGCGTGATGGGGGAGTTGGTGTGGAAGTCTGGCCTAGTTCTGGTGGGCTGGGCGGGTATCGACTACATTCTGGTGCGACAGAAACTCGAAGGCGACCTGAAAATGAGTCGTCAGGACCTGAAGGATGAATTCAAGCAAACGGAAGGCAACCCCGCAATCAAGGGCCGGATTCGGCGCCTGCTGCGCACCTTGCGCAGACGCCAAATGCTTCGCGACACGGAAAAAGCCAGTGTAGTGATCACCAACCCCATCCACTTTGCGATCGCGCTCCGATACGAAATGGCCATGGAGGCTCCCGTTGTGATCGCGAAAGGGCGGGATTTTCTGGCGCAGGAGATTAAAGAAGTCGCTCGCTGGCATGACATTCCGGTACTTGAGAATCCCCCGCTGGCGCAGGCGCTGTACCGCACGGTTGAAGTCGGGCAGCCAATTCCGGCGGCCCTGTTTGCCGCCGTTGCCGAGATCCTGGCATTCGTGTTCCGCGCGCAAGCGCGCGCTCGTCAGCAAGCGAAGAAAGGCCCGGTACGTTGAGAAGTCTTTCAAGTCGGCGGAGAGAGAATGGCGATTAAGGCAAAATTGCTGGGTTCGGGTGCTAGTAGCGCGGGAGATTGGATCGTACCGGCGCTGGCGGTGAGCATGGTGTTTGTCATGCTGATCCCCTTACCCGCGGTGGCGCTTGATCTTCTGCTGGCTCTCAGCATTACCGCATCTGTGCTGGTGATGCTGGTTGCCATCCAGATTTTAAAGCCGGTTCAGTTTTCCGTGTTCCCGAGTTTGTTGCTCTTGCTTACCTTGTTTCGTTTGTCTCTAGGCCTGGCCAGCAGCCGCCGGATCTTGTTGCACGGCAGTGAGGGGGCGGGAGCAGCGGGAAAAGTCATTGAGTCCTTCGGCCAATTTGTAGTAGGCGGCAATTATGTGGTGGGCTTTGTTCTCTTTCTTGCATTGATTGCGATCCAGTATATGGTCGTCAGCCACGGTGCAGTGCGCACCGCGGAAGTCACAGCCCGATTCACATTGGATGCTATGCCCGGCAAGCAAATGGCGATTGACGCCGACCTGAACGCCGGGCTGATCGATGAAAAGCAAGCTCGATCTCGCCGTGAACAGATTGCCCACGAAGCGGAATTTTATGGGGCAATGGACGGCGCTGCTCGCTTCAGCCAGCGAGACTCCCTGGCAACGATTCTGATCACGGCCATCAATATTATTGCCGGCTTCCTGATTGGAGTATTTCAGCACGGCATTCCTTTCATGGAAGCCTTGAAAACCTACACCGTGCTGACGGTGGGAGATGGGTTAGTTACCATGATTCCCTGCCTCCTGGTCTCAGTTGCAGGGGCCATCGTACTCACCCGGGCATCCTCAGACAGCACCCTCGGAGCGGATCTTGGCCGGCAACTTTTTCGCAAGAGCCGTCCGCTATGGATTGCCGCGGGAGTCATGGGGAGCCTTGCGATCATTCCAGGCCTACCGAAGCTTTCCTTTATTCTCATGGCTGGAATACTCATCTTTCTGGCGCGCCGGGTAGGTCCCGAAACGGTCGCGGATGCCCTGGCGGCATCGGCCGTGGACGCCAGCAAGCCTCAGCCGAATGCCGCACCTGCTTCCGATCCTCTCGATGCAGTTCTCAAACTGGATGAGTTAATGCTGGAAGTAGGTCTGGGGCTGGTGCCTCTGGTGGACAGCAAGCAGGGAGGGCAGTTGCTCGGGAAGGTGCGCTCCTTGCGAAAAACTTTGGCGCAGCAACTCGGATTTCTTGTGCCATCGATCCACATCACCGACAACCTCACGCTGAAGGAGCGCGAGTACGTGATCTATCTGCGCGGAGTCGAAATTGCGCGCTGGGAGATGCGGCGCGACTGTCTGCTCGCGATCAGTTCGCAAGCATCACTCCCGGCATTGCCGGGGCAGGACACACGTGAGCCGGCATTCAATGCGCCCGCCAAGTGGATCTCCCCTGAGTTGCAACCCCAGGCTGTGGCGGCCGGCTACGTGGTTGTGGATCACACCTCGGCCTTGGCGACCCATTTGAGCGAGGTGGTGAAGCAGAACGCACACCTCCTCCTGACCCGCCAGGAAACGAAACGTCTGATTGACAAGATGGGAGACTCTCACCCCAAGCTGATCGAAGAACTTCTCCCCAAGCTGATGACGCTGGGCGAGGTGCAGAAAGTCCTCCAGTTATTACTGCGTGAGCAGGTTTCGATCCGCGATTTGGGGACGATTCTGGAAACGATTGTAGAAACTGCGGCGATCAATAAGAATCCGGTGCTCCTGGTCGAGGCCGTTCGGCATACGCTGGGGCGGGCGCTGGTTCGGCCCCTACTGGATGAAAAGGGAGAGCTGAGAGTGGTGACGGTGGACCGCAGCATTGAAGAAGAATGCACGCGCAGCCTGAATCCTCAGCCCATCACCGTCGGCCAGAACGCCTTGCAGCCCAATACCGCGCGTCGGGTTTGCGACGGTCTGCGTGCACTCTTCGGCGAGAACGTCGTCACGGCACCGCCAATTCTGTTGTGTTCATCTCCAGCGCGCTTCCAACTACGGCGGTTGCTGGAGCCATTTCTGCCCAAAATAGTGGTCCTCTCCCCCTCGGAGATTCCACCGTTGATCGCAGTTCAGTCGATTGGAGCGCTACGGTAAGGCAGTCAAGCGCAGTGAAAGATGAGTCGAGGACCCCAATGCTACAGGCACAAACCGCGTATAAGGAACAGTCGGTAGATGAGAAAGACGACCGCGAGCAACTCATCCTGCAAGAGTTGCCCCAAGTGTATTACATCGCCAGACAACTTCAGGAGCGTCTACCAAAACAAGTGCCGCTGGAGGACTTGGTTCACGCCGGAGTGATCGGTTTGATCGAGGCGATTCGCAGTTTCGACCCGAGTAAGTCGGTTCCTCTCAAGTCTTTTGCCAAGTTCCGCATTCGCGGAGCCATACTCGACAGCCTTCGCGAAATGGACTGGGGATCGCGCCCTCTGCGCCAGAAAGGGCGGCAGATCGACGAGGCCATTTCAAGGTTGTCAAAAAATCTGGGCCGGCAGCCAGAGGGCGATGAAATCGCCGCCGAACTGGGTATTTCCATCGACGAGCTCTATGCTATCTCTCGCCGCATCGATGGAGCGATTCTGGTCGGCCAGCAGGTTAGTTCGATGTTCGAGCGTCCAGAAAAGCTCGATCTCATTGAATCGGCACCCAGTCCGGATGAGAATCCTTTTGAACTCTGCGTCCGGACGGAACTCAAAGAGAAGCTCGCGGCTGTCATTGGAACCCTTTCGGAAAAAGAGCAAATGGTCATCTCTCTCTATTACAAGGAAGAACTGACCATGAAGGAGATCGCTGCCGTGATGCATCTGGGGGAGTCGAGGATCTCTCAGCTACACACTTTGGCTCTAGCGAAGTTGCGGGCGACGCTCCACAACGCGGCCCTGGACGAGGCGTTGCTGTAATCAGATTCGAGGCAAAGAACTATGTCCGCAGGTCAGAACATTCCGAAGTTGGTGTCCATGTGGCGAAAATGGGCTCCCCACTGTGCCAACTCTAACTGCTCTTCAAAAACTTTGTTCCAAACCATTACTCATCGGAATCACGGGATGAATGTCGGCGGCCAATGGTATTGCGGTCCAGGCTGCTTTGAGCAGGCGGTTAAGGGTAAGATCGCGGAATTGATGACCTTCCAGGGCAAGCCGGCCAAGCCGCGCAGTTCGCGAATCCCCCTCGGATTGTTGCTGCTGCAGCGGGCAATCTTGACCGCAGAGCAACTCAAGATTGCGCTCGAAAAGCATCGGTCGAGTGAACTGAACTTCGGGGACGTAGTGCAGCAACTGGGTTTCGCCACCCAGGAGCAAGTGACTGCCGCAGTGGCAGCGCAATGGGGCTGTCCGGTGTTTTCTTTAGGAGACCGGCAACTGGAAGTACACGTCCGGGTTCCTCGGCAACTCCTCGAACTCTACAGAATGCTTCCTGTCCATTTTGCGGAGAGTGATCGCAAACTTCTGATCGGCTTTGTGAATGGCGTCCAGCACCACGTGCTTTATACAATCGGGGATATGACCTCCTGCACGGTTGCCCCGTGCTTCATCACTCCCCGCGAATACGATCTGCACCTGCACTCTCCGTCCACACCCTTTCTCCGCGACGACGAACTGGTCTTTGATCAGATCGTCGAAGCCACCGAAATGGCACGCATTGCGAGCAACTATGTGGTCCAGATTGCGGCCGAGCGGGTGCGGCTGGGAAGATGTCGCGATTATCTCTGGGCCCGGCTCTGGGGGCGCAACCGGGAAATGGACCTGCTGTTCCGCGTGCAGAATGGTTAGTGGATGGTGAGAATGTAAACTGGGCCGAGAACTAACCTTGGGACCATCAACTGCCGATGAACACAGGCAGGATGGTCCCAATGTTTGCAAATCAGACAAACTCGAAGCCTCAGCTGGCGCTCGCTCCCGCAACGTGTTTGGTAGAGATTCGGCGCACGTCGACCTTCCCTCCGCCGGGAGAAAGCAAGTTTCCCAGTCCTCCGGCCCTGCCGAGTGCGCTGCTGCGGCTTGAATGCTCGTTGTCCGCGTTTGGGGCCGATCTGCAGGACATTACTGACATCATACGGAGCGACATCGGACTCACCACTCAGTTGTTGCGCCTGGCGGCACGGGAAATGGAAGAATCGCCGGGCCAAGTTGTACCCATCGGCGACATTGTTGTCCACGTGGGACTTGAGAAGCTCAAGGCTCTGGTGGCCCAAACCCGAGCTCTGCCAGACGATGTCACCGGTGCAGCTGGACTAAGTACTGGCGAACGATTCTGGATGCATTCCAGGTTGATCGCTCTGCTGGCGGAAGAAATCGCCGACCGGTCTTCTGAGATCCGCATCGCAGATGCCCATATGGCTGGACTGTTATGTCATCTTGGCGATCTGCCATTGGTCATGGGCTGGGCGGCGCCGGGTGCGGACGCAAGGGATTGCCGTCAAATCGGCTATCGAATGGCCAACGCTTGGGGATTTCCGCGTGTCCTGGCGGAGGTGATCTCTGGCGACCGCGGAGTTTGCCTCACTCATGAATCTCGCACACTGCTCGACATTGTGACGTCCGCCGACACCTGGGCCTCCCGGCTGAAGTCTCTGGCGGTGCGTGAGTCCGAACGGCGCGCGTCAACAATCCACCTTGTAGACTAGGACGCGGTTAGAAATACCAATGTAGCGCGCTCTGGCCGAGCCATAATCCCGCACCGGCTTAATCCGCCTCTCATTTGGGCGGCCGCATCTGCAAGTCTTCAATCACTTACAGCTCTCCCCCCCCGAGTCCGATATGGCCACGCCCGTGCTTGTTCTTGTGCAGGAGCGTCCATGGACAGCGGGTTCTATGCAGCATGCACGGCCTTAATGGCGCGCAGCCAGACCCTCGATCTAGTTGCGAACAACCTCGCCAACGTGAGTACTCCTGGATATCGGGCTCAGCACAGCTCGTTTAGTTCGCTTCTCGCCACTTCCTCCGCCATGCCTCTTTCCGGCTTGAATCAAGCCGTAAATGACTATTCGGTTCTGGGCGGTGGACAACTCGACCTTTCCCAAGGAAGTCTAGAACGTACCGGGAATGACTTGGATCTCGGCATAGAAGGCAAGGGGTTCTTCGCGGTTCAGACTGCCGGCGGGGAACTTTTCACGCGCGACGGCAACTTTCATGTGTCCTCGAAAGGGCAACTCATCACCTCTGCAGGGGACGCGGTCCTGGGGACCGACAACCGTCCCATCACAATCGTGGGTGCTCCGGTGTCCGTGAGTCCGGATGGAACCATCTCGGTGAATGGAGCGCTCGCGGGCCAGCTGAAGGTCGTTGATTTCCCGGCCGGAACTCCCCTGACGAGCGCGGGAAAGACCTACTATTCGGCCCCCGAGAAGGCCGGAGTCCCATCGGCTAGTGCCGGCATCCAGCAGGGAATGCTGGAGAGCTCGAACGTAAACCCGGTTGCCAGTTCGATCGAATTGATCACGGTGCAGCGCTACGCGGAGCTGATGCAGCGGGCTCTGACCATGTTCCACACGGAAATGAACCAAATTGCGACACAGGACTTGCCCAAAGTCACCAACCTCTAAAGGAGCGTGAAATGCTTCGTGCACTTTACACAGCAGCCAGCGGAATGTCAGCGCAGCAACTCAACCTGGACAACATTGCCAACAACCTTGCGAACTCCAGCACTTCCGGTTTCTACGCACGGCGGCTTCAATTCTCGGACTTGATCTACCAGAACATAATCATGCCAGGAGCCGCGGCGACCCAGCAAACCACGATCGCCGCCGGTCTCCAGGTCGGACTTGGAACCATGCCCGCCGCCTCCGAGGTTGTGCAGACGCAGGGCAACTTCGTTCCCACCGGCAACCCTTTGGATATAGCAATTCAGGGGCTCGGTTTCTTTCAGGTCACTTTGCCGGACGGTCAAATCGCCTATACCAGGGGCGGCTCCTTCCATCTTGACGCAACGGGAAATATTGTGACCGCGAACGGAACTCCGCTTCAACCCAACATCACCATTCCGGCGAACGCAACAACAGTCACGATCGGCTCCGACGGCACGGTTTCGGTAACTCAGTCGGGCCAGATAGCCGCCCAGCAGGTGGGAAGTCTCCAACTTGCGATGTTCCCGAATCCAGGCGGGCTGAACAGCGTCGGCAACAATCTCTATCTGGCGACGACCGCTTCCGGCGATCCGATCGTAGGGGCTCCTGGCGCTGCAGAAGGAATGGGAACGGTCCAGCAGGGCATGCTGGAACAGTCGAATGTGGATGTGGTGGCGGAATTTGTCAACATGATCGTGGCGCAACGTTCGTATGAATCCTGCTCGCGCGTCGTGACCTCGGCAGATCAGATGTTGCAGGATCTTGCCCAACTCGGCCGTTAAGCGGTTCACCCATGCTCAAAGAAGGAATTATCGATAAACTGGTCTGGTCCATCCTGGCCTTCGGGATGGTCATGCCCGTGGCCACGGGGCAGACAACCGTCGCTCGGACCGCGCTCTCGGCGCACCGTGTGGCGGATGCCATGGAACTCGCGGGCGTTTTCGTAAATCCCAATCAGATCGAATTTCTCTCCGGAAAAAGCAATCTCGAAGAAAGTACAACTGTGCGAGTCCTTAGCGTGACCAATAGCCTCGCCGGCGACTCCAAAGTGAAGTTGCGTTGCCGGGATAATCACGAATGCCTGCCTTTCTACGTTCTCGTACGCCGCCTGGATCGAATGAATCTGAACCGTCCGGAAGTGCACACTGTGCCCACTGCGCCGGCAGTTGCGGTAAGTGCGCCGCAGTCCGTGGTTCGCGGCGGCGATCATGCGACCTTGATCCTTGAAAGCTCGGATTCGCGAATGAGCTTGCCCGTGATCTGCCTGCAGAGTGGAGTGCGAGGCCAAACCATCCGGGTAGCCAGCCCGGACCATAGGCAGTTCTTCGAGGCGAAAATAGTTTCGACTGGAATGCTGAAGGGCAGCCTTTGAAATACGGCAAACTGATGAGCGCGTGCCATGGAGTCCGGTGCGTAATAGTTTTGTTTGCCGCCGTTATGTTTCTGCCCGGCGCGTCGTTTTTGCTGGCCGCCACAAAAGCAAAAGACAGTTCGCAGAAACTGCGCTCTGATTATATTGCTCGAATGCTACTGCAGCCCACCACCCAGGAAACTGCCACGCTGGGCAGCTTATACACTCCCAATGGTGCTTTCACGGACATGAGCGCAGACTATAAGGCGCGTCATTTGGGGGATATCGTTACTCTGCTGGTGTCGGAGACAACCGCAGCCTCCTCCACCGGTGACGTGAATAACTCAAGAGCATTCGCGGCCAGTTCTGCAATCACCAATCTGCCCGGAACCAGTTTGAAAAACCCGCTGCTTGGCATGCAATCCTCCAAGAGTCTAAAGGGGCAAGGCGAGACGTCGACGGGTTCCAGTGTCACGGCCACGGTCTCCGCTCATGTGATCGCCCTTTTGCCCAATGGCAGCATGGTTGTGGAAGCGGAGCGGAAAATCCTGATCAACAGTCAACACGAAGACCTGATCGTGCGCGGCGTGCTGCGCCCCGGCGATGTCGGACCACAAAACTCCGCTCCGGCGACTGCGTTGGCCAACCTCGAGATCGAACTGAAGGGCAAGGGAGTTGTTTCGGATTACATTGGCCGGCAGAATCCTCTCATTAGGGGGCTGCTATGGCTGCTCACTTGGTGAACCGAGGTGGCTCCAGATTGCAGGGGCTCTCGGTGCAGTCTTCCCAGGCCGTCCTATTTTCCCTTCTATTTCTGATTCTCGCCGGACCGAGCCGCGCGCGAGCTGGGGACAGCCGCCAGGTTTTGATTCGAGACATTACCACCATCGAAGGCATCCGGGAAAACCCCCTGATTGGTTACAGCGTCGTCGTCGGACTAAACCGAACCGGAGACAGCCAGCAAACCCAGTTCACAACCCAGACCTTGGCCAATGTGCTGCAGCGGCTGGGAGTTCAGATTCCCACAGCCTTGATTCAAGTTCGCAATGTTGCCGCTGTGATGGTCACCGCTTCGCTTCCTCCTTTCGCCCGGCCAGGAACGGTCGTCGATGTGACCGTGTCCTCGATTGGCGACGCCAAGAGTCTCGAGGGCGGTGTGCTCCTGCTCACCTCGTTGCACGCCGCCGACGGACAGGTATATGGCGAGGCACAGGGTCCACTTACTCTGGGCGGTTACATGGCGAGCGGTGGCGGCGGCAACTCCAAGATGGTGAATCATGCGACCGTCGGACGGGTTCCCGGCGGCGGAATTGTCGAACGTGACACTTCGATCGATTTGCAACATCTAAAGGTTCTGTCGCTGGCCCTACGCGAACCGGATTTCACCGCAGCTCGCGACGTTGCCAACGCAATCAATCACGAGTTCGGGAAAGAGTTGGCTTCGGCATTGGACAGCCGCCACGTGGATATCAACGTTGCCCAATCAGGACAGTCTTCTGTTCCAAGTTTGATTGCACAGGTGCAGAATCTTACGGTTTCCGTGCACCCTCCTGCCAAGGTCGTCATGAACGAGCGCACGGGGACGATTGTGATGGGAGGCGACGTGCAGCTATCTCGCGTGTCGGTCCTACATGGCGATCTCACCGTCGAGGTCACAACAACATTCGAGGTTTCGCAGCCACAGCCGCTCTCGAATGGAAAAACGGAAGTCCTGGCCGAAACCGAAGTGCGGGCACACGACAAACCGGTGCGTTCGTTTCAGCTGAAAGAAGGAGCGAGCGTCGAGGAGTTGATCAACGGCCTGCACGCAATGGGCGCGACCGCCCGGGACATTGTTGCAATTCTGCAGGCGATAAAAGCCGCCGGCGGACTACAAGCTGAACTGGAGGTGCTCTAGATCATGAGTGATTTCCGTATCGCAGCCCAGCCAATCGATATTTCGACTCTCACTCAGGCGAAGAGTGATCTTGCCGCGAAGAGCCTGCGCAACCCGTCGACGAAAGGCAGTTCGTCCAAAATCGACAAGGCGGCGCACGACTTCGAAAGCATTCTGGTGGGGCAATGGCTGGAGAAGGCCGAGAAGTCTTTTGCCACAGTCCCGGGTGCCGACCCGGATCAAGACCAAGACTCCGGTCATGACCAATTTCAAAGCATCGCCTGCCAGTATTTGGCGCAGGGTTTGACCAAGAATGGCGGCTTCGGGATCGCCGCCATGATCAGCAAGCATCTGACGGCCGTAGAGGCGAAACGGACCGGAAACGGCGCCAAGCCGGCTGGGGGGATCTCGTCTCAGAGCGTGGCCCCTAAGTTAAAGAACAGCCAGTAGTTACCACGGGTGCACATTTGCGCAGGCGGCGACTAAAGTTTTTCGGCCGAAGAGCCGATAATAAGGTCGCCAGCGAACTGTGAGGTTTTGATATGAGAATTGGATTAAACGCACCGGATCAGCCGTCGATCTCCGCTGAACAAACAAAGAAGTCCTCGACTCCTGCCACAAACCAGGCCGAATCGTCACCTGCGGGTGATAACGCCACCTTTTCGCAGGACAGAGTTACGCTCAGTTCCCTTGCCACGCAGGCGATGGGGATGCCCGAAGTCCGGCAGGCACAGGTTGACAGCCTGAGGCAGAGTGTTAGCAGCGGGCAGTACCAACTCGATCCCAATGCGATCGCCGACGCGATCCTGGGCGGTTAGAAACGAGTCAAGACCGAGGAAGTTAATCGACCATGCAGAAGGCCGGCGCAATTCGCAGGCAGGCGCTACTTGAATATCTGGCTCAAGTCCAAGCCCTTACGCTGGCGGTGGCATCCGCGATCTCAGCCATCGAGAAGAACGATCTGCGAAAGTTTGAGATTCAGTTGGCGGCGCAGGAAACAATTTGCAACCGGCTTTCGGGAACGAAGTGGACGCTATCGTCAAGCGCTAAGGAGAAAGCAGTTTCCGGCGAGAACCGGGATGCTCAGCTGCTGCAAGAAATTCGGCAATCCCACCTTGTGCTGGCCCAACTCAATCGCGTATATGCCGAGTTGGTAAAACGCTGTCGAAAGTCTGTCGAACTAATTGCCGCCTTGTACAGGAGTCAGGGAGAGGGCTATGATCGCCGACCCGCCTTTTTGGCGCAACGTCATACTTGGTCGTGCGAGGTATAACAGCATGGGATCATTATCATCATCGATGTGGATCGCGTCTGAAGCTCTGGGAGCGGATCAGGGGGCGCTGGACGCCACCGCCAATAACATCGCTAATCAAAACACCCCGGGATACACTCGCGAAGTAGCCGTCCTTTCGGAAGCAGCTCCGACCGTAGAGGGAAACGTAACCTACGGCAACGGCGTCGTGCTGCAGCAAATCCAGAGCGTTCGCGATCAGGTTCTGCAGATTCAGATTTCAGATCAGAATCAGCAACAAGGCAGTGCGCAGGCGCAATACAGCGCGATGCAGCAAGTCCAGGGTCTCTTCTCCAATCCCACAACCGGCATTGGGGCAGACACCACGGCTTTCTTCAACAGCATCAGCCAGCTTTCCACCGATCCGGCGAGCATACCCGATCGTCAAGCGGTGCTTACTGCGGCGCAGACGGTGGCGAGCGATTTTAATTCCACCGAACGGAACCTGGACTCGATTCAGTCCGGCCTAAATCAGTCGGTCGGCCAGACCGTTATCCAGATCAATACTCTGACCCAGCAGATTGCCCAGCTCAATGTGCAGGTCGGGCAGATGCAACAGTTGGGCCAGGATCCCGGCAACCTCGGCGACCAGGAAACCCAACTCATCCAGCAGTTGTCGCAGCTGACCAACGTAAACCAGATACAGACGGAAAACGGACTCACTTTGACTACTGGCAACGGAACGCCCTTGGTTGTAGGCGGTCAAAGCTTTGCACTCCAGACAACGAACGGGCCTGCGGGGATGACCGATATCTCTTCTCAAGGCCAGGACATTACGAGTTCTCTTCAGGGCGGCCAGTTGGGGGGCAACCTGCAGGTTCGAGATACCGTGATTCCAGGCCTGCTCAGTCAAGTCGACACTCTGGCCAGTCAATTTGCCACAAGTATGAACGCTGCGCAGGCATCGGGTTACGACCTGAACGGCAATGTCGGACAACCTCTCTTTTCTGATACCTCCGGAGCCGGGGCAGCCAGCAATCTCAAGGTTGCCATTACCGACCCTAGTCTGATCGCCGCCAGTTCTGACGGAACTCAGGGGAGCAACGGCAACGTTGCCAATCTCTTGGCGGTGCAGACCCAGGCTCTCCCTTCGGGTGAGACTCCGGTGGACGCTTACGCCAATCTAGTATCTCAAACCGGAAACCTCGCTTCCCAGGCGAACGCCGAAGTGACCGCCAGCACAGCCAGCCTGAATCAACTCAACGATCAATTGGGTTCAGTTTCCGGAGTCAACCTTGATGAGGAGACGACCAACCTCATGAACTATCAGCGAGCCTACGAGGCGGCGGCTCGGGTGATAACAACTGTGGACGAACTGACCCAATCTGTTCTCGATATGGGTTCGGGGGTAACGGCAGCACCGTAAACCTATGCGCGTAAATCCAAACTACACAGCAGACATCCTCACGGATCTGTGGCAATCGCAGACCCAGGCGCAGACTGCAATCGAGCAACTGGCTACTGGGAAACGGGTCAATATGCCTTCTGACGATCCTGCGGCCGCCGCCGCGGACGTGCAGAACCAGGCGCTCCAGAGCCAGAACGATCAATATATCCAGAATACAAGCAACCTCGATGGCTCATTGCAAACCGCAGATTCGACGCTCAACTCGGTCGTCACCGCTCTTAACCAGGCAATTTCACTGGGAGTCCAAGGGGCCAACGGGGGGGTGTCTTCCGCGGATCAACAGGCGATTGCACTGCAAGTCCAGAGCATTCAGAGCCAGATCGTGCAGCTCGCCAACACTTCCTATCAAGGGAGCTTCCTGTTCGGGGGGACTGCAACCCAATCGGCCCCGTTCGCTTTGGATTCGACTCAGCCCTCGGGCGTGCTTTACAGTGGAAATAGTGGAGTGAATAACGTCGAGATTGCACCAGGCAGCAGCATTCAAGTGAATCTTCCCGGAAGCCAAGTCTTCCAGGGCGCGGGTGGCAATGTCATGGGTTCACTGCAGCAATTGGTCACGGCACTGCAGAGCGGCAACACAACCAATATCGGCACGGCGACGACTCAGGTGAGCAGCGCGCTCAACTATTTGTCACAGCAGCGGGTCTTCTACGGCAGCGCAGTCAGTCAACTTAACTCGAACCAATCGTTCCTGCAGCAAGAGCAGGTGAGTCTGCAGACGCAGGAGAACACGCTGGTGGGTGCCGACATGGCCACGGCGGCAACTAACCTGTCTCAGGCGCAGGCGGCGCAGAGCGCGACGCTGGCGGCCCTCGCCCAAATAATTCCCCAGAGCTTGCTGAATTACCTCAAGTAGTCGACGGAGGTGGTCGCTCATCGCAACAGGGTTGCGGCTGAATCTACGCCTGCCCCGCCGCGAGAGTAGCAGGCGGATTGCTAGAGCTCGATCTTCCCACCCGCTGCTATCCAAGGGAAGAATCGGTCTGAATCGTAAGCGCCCGGCCGCAACCGCGGGGACCACTTGAACTCGGGTCATGAGTGAAAATTCGCAAAAATAAAATCGCGTCAGGATGCACTACAAACGACGTTCTCCGTTTTCCTATACATTCTCTATCCCCCAACTCTATCCCCCAATTTCTTGCTGTTTTGAAGAACATCGACTTTTACAAACAGCCACGGGCGACTCACTCAGAACCCGGGGGATCAGTTATTATGGCGCCATTTCACCTAACGGGCTGAAGATCACCGCTTTCGGTGGTCGTTGACAACCCAGTTTGCCGAACCCGATACCAGGTTAACCATGCTAGATTCCTAGTTTCTGATTCACTTCGGTCAGGGCCGAGCACAGCCTCGCATCTCCAGGGAATCTCTGGCAGCCACTCTGCACAACCTGAGCCGCTCGTTGCCATTCTCCAAGCTGAACCCAGATTCCGGCGGTCAGAAGAAAACTGTCCGCCGAGAGAGTTCCAACGCGCAGACGACGTTCGGCAGTTTCCGCCGCCAGTGGCCGATTCCCGGCAAACAGAGCCGCCGCCATCAAAATATCGTACAGTTCGCCAAACTCGGGCTCACACTCAATTGCATGTTGTACGCGGTGCAGCCCGGCCTCGGTCGAGCCGAGCCGCACTTCGCAAACTCCGAGTTTGCCCTTCAGAACGATTGACTCGCTGCCGGCGACCGTCGCTGCCTCATAACTTCGCCTCGCCTCGCCAAATCTATCCAGGTGATATTGGGCATCGCCCATCGCTTCCAGGTGGACCGCATCGCGCGCGCCGAGCCGTTCCGCTCTTTGCAAAACTTCAAGCCCCTTCAGTGTCTCTCCGAGGCGAACCAGGCACATCCCGGCATAGGTGAATAACACGCTCGAGTCTGGTTTCAATTCGATGGCGCGCATGAAGTATTGCAGTGCGCCGCGTGGATTGTGAAAGTGTTCTAATTCTCCCAGCCCCAATTCGTAATGCGCAAGAACGTCATCGGGAGCTTCCTCCAACTTCTTCCGGCCCAGTTTTTGGTAGTACTTCATCTTCCGATTACGCTGTGCCGCCCCTTCCACATAGCCGGGGAAGCGTCGCGCCGCTTCAATACGATGTGGATTTCGCTGAGCAGGCCGGTTCAGCATCCGGGTGTTTAGTGTTGACACATAATTCCAAATACGAACGTCATAGCCCAACACCGCTGGATTTGCCACCAGCGCAGCAATTCCTTTCGCCTCCGCCAAGTCCAGCAACTCGTCGGCATCCAGAAAAAGCACCCAGTCGCAGCGTCCGTGGCGTAGAGCTGCGTTCCCTGCCTTCGAAAAGTCATCTTCCCAGCGAACATCGACGACTCGAGCTCGATAGCTAAGAGCAATCTGCACGGTTGCATCCGTCGAACCCGTGTCAGCGATCACAATCTCGTCCACGATGGAACGCGCGGTTTCCAGGCAGCGAGCCAAGGTCGACTCTCCGTTCTTAACGATCATCGAAAGTTCGACGGTAGGCATGAAATAGGTTGAGGTGAACCCCGTCGCGGCTGGATGCCTTATTTTACTTCGAATGAGCAAGGACACGGAGGCTACATCAAAAACATCATCTAACCATCTAGCGACCATCCCTTGGGAGGATTCATGGGAAGCCTTAATCGCGGGCACGGGGTCGCAAACTGGCGCAACCCCACGATCAGAGGGCGCTGCGAGTCGCTTCGGGACGTGTGGTCAGTTTTCAATCCCCAGTTCCCAGAAAAAAGCAGAAGACGCGAACCGATTGGAGCAGCCCCACAAACCGTGGAACCCCTAACCTCGGTGCACCAGGATGGATCGCAGATTGCTTTTGGAAATCATGCGCTCGGGTTTGTCGAAGGATCTCATGAACTGACCTTCACCCTGTCCATTAGCATCGTGCCAACGGCTCTCCAAATCCGCTCAACAGCAGGTCGACGATAGTCCCATCGCTTGTCCGGGCTGGGCGGAACGATGCCCATCGTCGCATTCGCTTCGAAGAGCAGAACTTCGCCTTTCTCGTTCAAACCAAAATCGATTCCACCATAGTCGAGGCCGAGAGTTTTCTGGATTTCCTGGAGGGCGGTCATGGCGCGGGGACCGAGCACACCAGGCATGTTCTCCAGAAACTCGGCATCCTCGGCGCGGTGCTCCGGATAGTCTGCCATCTCTGCGCTAAAATAGTGGATTTTCCAATTGCTCGAGATCGCAGCATGCAACGGATAGAGCTGTCCATCGATCATCATGGCCCGGTACTTGCGCGTTTTTCCGTCTGGCGCGCGGGCATTGAGATATTGGATTAAGGTCAGATCGCGGCCCGGGAGCTTCTCCAGCGCGGCCGGGATCTCGCCGGGAGTTTCCACTCGCAGAAAGTGATCTCCTCCGTGAAATCCTGGCGATCGGAGCAAAAGAGGAAACTCAAAGCCGTGGTCGGTCAGCGTGCTCTGTGCATCAGGTGCGGCAAGCGAGTTCCGCGACAAGGTGACGGTCTTCGGCGTTACCACCCCCGGCACACCGGAAAGACGTCGCGCTATGTCGCAACGGCCAGTCGCCAGCACTGCGGCGGGAGGATTAATGACTGGAGCTGTGGTATGGCCGATGAGGGACTGTGCCCCCGCCAACGCCACGGCAGCCAAATCGGCATCGCCAATTGAGTTGACGACGAGTTGATGTGGCGGCAGGGTCACCCCGTCATTGTAAAAGTCCGTGACGACGACGTATTTCTGGAAGACGCGGTCGATTAGAAAGGTCGTTATTCGCGAAAGGCATCGACTGGTAGAGATAAGCTCCAACACCGTTATCGGCGACCGCTCGCCGCGATAGGCTACCGGGACCACGCATCGGCCCTGAAAGGCCGCTCGCTGGTGCAACGATGCCCGCTCCGGGTTGCCTAGGTCCGTAAACACAAGGGACAAGTTGGCGTGCGCTTGCCGATGGTTCGGATCGATTTTCAGCGCGCGCTGGCAGTGGTCGCGAGCCTTCTCCGATTCTCCGTCCTCAATGAGAACGCCAGCAAGATTCGCGCGGCTCATGGGATCATCCGGATGCTTCGCAACTGCTTCCGAAAACAGTCTTCGCGCATCCGTCTTCTTTCCGCCAGCGAACTGCAGCCTTCCCAGACTGTTCAGCGCTCCTAGATGAGAGGGCTCAAGACCGAGCAACTGCTTGAAGGTGTCCCTCGCCTCCAGGCTCCTTCCCATTTGCTCCAGGATGCTGCCCCGTAGAAAGAGCAGGGCAACTGAGCCCGGTATAGAATCCAACTGTCTTTCCACTGTCTGCAATTGTGACTTCAAAACCGCATGCGCATGAAACTCCTGGGTCTGAGGGGCAGCCTTGCCCGCGGCGACGCGACTCCGAACCGCGCGCCCCAAAGAGAGAGTACTGTCCACCAAGGCATCGATTTCAGCGCGGCCGGTACGGTGGTTGACGATGGCGGCCCGTATCGCCAGACGACCGCCGATCATGGTCGTAGACGGCGCGACGATACCGGACTCCTGGAGCTCGATGACAATTTGTTCGTTGAACTGGTCAGACTCGTCTTCCGCGGCGCTAAAGCGGAAGCAGACAATATTCAGTTCCACCGGAGCCATCAGTTCGAGCTCGGGTGCGTCAGTTATCCGGGTTTCCAAATAGCGGGCTAATTCGCAGGTTCGCGAAATGACCGCTCCCAGCGCGTCCGTCCCGTGCACCTTCAGCGTGAACCAGGTTTTCAATGCTCGAAAGCCGCGCGAGAGATCCGGCCCGAAGTCGCAAGGCCAGGGTGAGCCGGCAGCTAATCCCCGCTCCACCCGCTTGAGGTAGGCCGCCGGAGAAGAGAAGGCGTTCTTGTGCAACACGCCGTCCCGCACCAGAATATAGCCGGCATCATACGGCACCTGCCCCCATTTGTGAAAATCAAATGCCAGTGAATCAGCCCGCTCCATGCCGTCCAGTCTCGAGGCGAGATCGGGAGCGAGCTTCGCCAGAGCGCCACAGGCTCCATCGACGTGAAACCAGACATGTTCCCGACGGCACAGATCGGCCATTCCAGCGAGATCGTCGATGGCTCCTGTATCCACCGTTCCCGCGTTTCCCACCACGAGAAACGGCGTACATCCGGCGGCGCGATCTTTCTCGATTGTCTTTTCCAGCTCAGCGAGGTTGATCCGGTGACGATCGTCGGTTGGAATTAACCGCAGCGCATCGCTGCCGACGCCGGAAAGATCCATAGCCTTGCCGATACAACCATGAACCGCGGTGGAGGCATAGGCGGTTAGCCGCGTTGTTTCAGCGGTTACACCGCGGCGCCGCACCTCAAAGCCGAGGGCCACGTCCCGGGCAACGACCACGGCGATCAAATTTGCGATTGACGTTCCGGTTACAAACAATCCTGTCGCACTCTCGGGAAAACCGAAGATTTCGCGCGTCCATCGGAGCAGTTGACGCTCAACCTCGATGGGGGCATGGTCCCGGCCGCCGAGATTTGCATTCAGTCCGGCAGCCAGCATCTACGCCAGCATGCCAACCGGAGTACCGCCGCCGTGCACCCAGCCCATGAAGCCGGGATGAACATTCCCCGCGGCAAAGGGCAGCACGTCCCGCATGAACTCCTCATGGACTGCGCTCAGATCAGTTGGAATCCGGGGAACCGCGCCGCGAAACCGATTCCGGACTTCGTCCGGGATCGGCTGCCACACCGGACCTTCTCGAATGTTCTCGATATAATCGACCATATCGTCCAGCATATGGTGGGCCTGCTTCCGAAAGGCATCCCAAGCTGCCGGGTCAAGCGTTTCGTTGGCCTTCGCCGAAGGGTCCATGCCCACATTCTGAGTCCAGTAATCGCTCACCTGAGACATCTGCTCTTCCTCAATCGGGGCATTGCTGCCAAGTTGTTTTGAGCAGGTCGATAACCAAACAACCTCGGATTTCCAGTAACATCCCGCTTTGTCCAAGACTAGAATTTTGCTCGCCGTGGCCTGCGACCCGAACCATGACATGAAGTCGGCTTTGCCTTTTGTGGACCGCGGATTGCCTTCGAACTTATGCAGAACCTTTTTGCTTCTAACACCGCTCTAATCGAGTCGGACTGGTCAGCGAGTGGAGCAAACTCCTTGCCGCGAAAAAGGGAAGACGCGGTGTTAGTTTCGGGAATTTCGAGCCGTAATTTCTACGGCACTGAGGCCGTTCCAGCAACTTAACGAAAACAGTGGGCCGACGGCGTCAGCGTCCAGTTTGAGTTCAAGCGTCTCAGTAAATGCCTAATCCATACGAACACGGTTACCGACAGACGAAGGACGAGTTCGCGAGCCACAAGCATAGGACCGTGAGGCAAGGACAGGGTCAAGGCTCGTCTCGGGTCATTGCTGGCATGCTGGAGAACGCTCTTCAGCACCACCGGGCTGGCCGGCTGGTCGAGGCCGAGCCGATTTACCGGCAGATTCTGACAATCGATGCCCAGCACGCGGACTGCTTGCATCTGCTCGGGATGATCGCGTATCAGGCGGGACGTCATGAGGGCGCGGTGGAGATGATCCGCAGGGCGATTGCGATCCACGAAAAGGGGGCTTCCTATCATTCCAACTTGGGCACCGTCCTCCAGGCCCAGGGCAAGCTGGACGAGGCGGCGGCATCTTATCAGCGTGCACTGGCTCTAAGGCCGGACTTAGCTGAGGTCCACACTAACCTGGGTAACGTTCTCCAGGCGCTGGACAAGCTGGATGAAGCGGTGGCTTGTCATGAGCGAGCGTTGGTCCTCAAGCCTGAGCTAGCGGAAGCGTGCTACAACTTGGGATTGTCCCAACTGCTTAAAGGGGACTTCCCCTCAGGCTGGCACAACTTTGAAAGGCGTTGGCAATCGAAAAGTTTCGTCACGCCGATGCGAGTCTATCCCCAACTGCTCTGGACCGGCGAAAACCTGGCATCGGGGCGTCTTTTGATCTGGGGCGAGCAGGGCGTCGGCGACGAAATTATGTTCGCGGGACTCATCCCGGACGTCATCCGCACAGGCAACCGTTGCCTGCTCGATTGCGACGCGCGCCTCAAACCCCTTTTCAGTCGATCCTTTCCCGGCGTCGATGTGGTCTCCGGCAGTGATCCGGAGCACAATCCGGAACTGGATATCTCCGCACACTTGCCCAGCGGAAGTCTGCCGAGTCTGTTCCGCGCAAACCAGGCTGCTTTTGCCGCTACGACGTCGCCCTACCTCGTTGCCGATCCGGCTGCACGGGATCGCTTTTCCTCCCACTATAGCGACGGCAGACGGCTGGTCGGGCTGGCTTGGTATACCAAGAACCGTGGCGGGGGACGTTACCGATCAATGAACCTGTCATTGTTCGCTTCGCTGTTCGCACGACCCGACATCCGGTGGGTCAGCCTGCAGTATGGGGATCACGACGAGTTGGAGAGCCAGGCAGTTGCGGCAAGTGCGCCCATCCTCATTGATCGCTCTGTCGATCAATTCTCGAACATCGACGTCTTTGCGGCGCAGATCGCGGCCATGGACATGGTAGTAACAATCGATAACTCCACAGCGCATCTGGCCGGGGCGCTGGGCGTTCCAGCTTTCGTGCTGCTGCCGTTCGTCTCCGACTGGCGTTGGCTTCAGGAGCGCGAGGATAGCCCCTGGTATCCTACCCTGCGCCTGTTCCGGCAGCGGAAGCGCGACGATTGGCCGTCCGTGGTGCAAAGAGTTCAGAGCGCCTTGTAAGTCGGCCCTACCGAATCATGATCCCGCCCAGTTGGCATCCGGGGCGGGGGAACAGGCGCGAGCGAGATCTTCAAGATCGATTTCAGGCTCTGATACCGACACGGCGGGCGCAGCTCTGGTTCCGCTGCTGGTGCCACCCCTTGCGCAGAGCAAAAACCCTTCAAGCCCAGCCGAACTCACGCACCGTTCCTGATCGGCTGAACGAAGGCAGAGAAGCCGATCAACGAAGCATACGGTAGTCAAGAGCTCCGTCGGTTCCTGGTCACGCCGTCCAAGTGTTGGAAGCACCTTCGCTACCACCGGTGGCCATGGCCATGGAGAACTCAGTCCCGGAAGGGGCCAACTCGGCTGCCCTGTATCCGGGGCCCAGATTGGGCTTGTCCACCTGCTGCCATGCCTGGCGAACGTCGAGCACCAGCTCAATTTGTCGCCTCAGGATCTCCGCACTTGCCTTGATATGTGCTTCCAGAATCTTGCAGCGCAAGGCGGCGTAGAAGGCGGAGAAATGTTTTGCCGCCTCCCCGCCATTTTCCATGTCAAGCGATCCTTCGAGCTGCTGGAGCACCAGAAAAGAGTGCTTGATTTCCGCGGTCCGCCTCTCGACGTCCCGATCGGAGAGCGCGGCAATGGCCAACCCCAGATTATGTGCCAGAAGGTCGTAAAGAATGATTACGAGTCCCGCCTCGGTTGCGTCCTGGGCGGCCGCTCTAAGGTATGTGAGTTCAGTTTGGCTTTTCATCATGCGGTTGTGGTCGTCGGGGGATATCCGAGCTCTCCGTTGATTTGCGCTTCTTCCTCGGGTATTTCCTGCAACGTTATATCGGCCTGGTTATATTGGGCCGTCAGCAGCGTCTGCTGGGCGTTGAGGTAAGTCTGAAAGTTGTTGATCTGGTTTTGCAAGTCCGTGTTTTCGCTGCTGATGCTTTGCAGATCGACGGTAAATGCACCGGTGCCCGGCGCCGTGAGCGTATTCAACTGGGTGTTGAGGAAGGAAGCGAAGCCGTTCGAAGAAGCTCCTTGCATGAAATTCTGCACGGCTGCAAAGTTGTTTTGTATTGCGTTGTTCAGGGTGGTGCTATCCACGCTCAAAGTGCCATCGTTGTTCATGCTGATGCCGAGATCGGACAGGGTCGAAACCCCGTTCCCGCCCCCAGTGTAGCCGGCTATCGATAACAAATTGTCTTGCAGAATTTGCACCGAACTGTCACCCGCCAGCGGGCCTTCTTGATTGGTCGCACTTACCGTGTACTGAGCGTTTACGTCGCCAATGGCCGTGTTGTAGGCACTTACAAAGCTGGTGATGGCTTGCGAAACCGTGTTGGCATCAGGTGCGATAGTAACCGTTACTTGGCCCCCCGGAGCCGCGCCCACCAAATTCAAGGTCACACCGCTGAGTACTCCGCTCACGGTGTTGGATGCACTGTCAATTGGAATTCCGTCGACATTAAGGGAAGCATCTTGTCCGGTCGAAGTTTGCGTGAAGGTAAGGCCGGAGGCGGCGCTTACGGTGAAGCCGTCGGCGCTGCCAGTATTGTTGCTCACGATCGCCAGGCGTGATCCACTCGAATCGTTTACCACACTGGCGGTAACACCAAGGTTTTGTGTGTTGATGGAACTGGCGAGTTCGTCGAGCGTGTTCACACCGCTTCCAATCTGGATCGTCGTGGCTGCGCCTGAGCCCGGCGTAAGAGTAAAGCTGCCTGCCGGAAGAGGGGTGCTGCTGGTGGCAACGGCATTGGAGTATGCCGATGCGCTTGAGGCGATATTGGTGACCATGATGACGTGAGTTCCGGCGGTCGCGCCCACCGCGGCTGATGCATTTACGACGTTGGTATCTGAGGAAGTGGCCGTCATAGAGGCCAGTGCGCCGGCAGGATCCGACAGCGTGGTCAAACTGGTCTGAAGTGCGTCGACATCACCTTGTATCTGGTCGATACCGCTGGTCTGCGTTCCTAAGGTTACCTGTTGCGCCTTCCAGTTGGTCTCCGGGGCGGAAAGCGCCGTCATAGCCTCCGAGACTGCCGAAGCAACATTAATACCTGAAGAGGATGACCCTAATGCTGACAACAGCGAGCTTAGGTTGACCCCAGAAACAGAACTCATAGCTTTGAGTACCCCTTTTTACTCGACGACTAGCCCCTAAACGAAACAACAAATAAAAGAACGGTGGGACCCGAAGGTCCCACCATTCCGCCCTTGTAATTACTGAAGCAGCTTGAGTACAGACTGCGTCATCTGGCTCGACTGTTGTAGTGCAGCGATACCGGTCTGCTGCAGAATGGTGTATTTGGAGAGGTTAGCCGTGGTCGCCCCGATGTCGGCGTCCATGATTCCGCTCTCGGCGTTCTGTACGTTCGTGATCTGGTTATTCATCACGTTGGTAGCTGCCTGGAGCTGGTTGGAGCTGGCTCCAAGAGTACCGCGCAGAGCGGCGACGTCTGCGATTGCGGTGTTGATTTTGGCCAACGCGGCTGTGGAAGATGCAGCTGTGGTCAAGGCATCGGCGGTCAGGGAAACTCCGTTCAGGCTGCCCGAGTTTACCGTCACCATTGCCACGGTAATGCTCGTGGTACCAGCGGTGCTGGAATCGCTCATGAAGACGGTCAGCGTGCCGGACCCGAAGATCGCCTGGCCGTTGTAGGTGGTGTTATTGCCGATGTTGCTTATTTCACTCGTGATCGACTGAAACTCGTTGTCGAGCGAGGTGCGCTGCGCGCTGCTTACCGTGCCCGTAGCCGACTCAGTGGCCACGGTGACCGCCTGGTTCAACAGTGTCGTGATCTGGGACAGGGCGCCATCGGCGACCTGCAGCATGCCCACGCCGTCGCTGGCATTCTGTACCGACTGGGTAAGGGCGGTTACGTTCGCCTGCAACCCGTTGGCAATGGCCAGACCGGCCGGATCGTCCGCGCCAGAATTAATGCGCTGACCTGTGGAAAGTTGCTGAAGAGTGTTGTTGAGATTCGCCTGCGTCGTGTTTAACGCGTTTTCGGCTTGCAGTGAAGAAATGTTATTCAGGATGCTTAACATTGTAAAAGTCTCCTTGGATCGAATTCCACCTGCGCTGAGGGTAGCGGCCCATTCTTATAACTTCTCGAAGTTTGAGAACCGTCCATTTTGAGCAAGAGGTTTGTTTGGCAGGCTATCTATCGGCACTCTGCTTTCTGACATTAGCCTGCCAACTTACGTCAGTAACCTGCGCAGAGTTACTCTGGGACATGAGTCCAAATAGGAACCATAGAATCGGCACCCCATTCTCCGTAACTGGTTTTGAAACAATTGATGGTGGCTCTGAGTACATTTGCAGGGTTCATGAACACGGGTGTCATGCGACAGATTATTCGGTAATTGGTTGTTCAGGGGCCGAGGTGCCGACACTTGCCAGTCTCTTCTTTGTCGCCTCAGTTCGCGCCTCCTGCAACTCCGGCGAGTCGGGAAAGAGTCCTAGTCCCCGCGACAGAGTTTCTTCCACCCGATCCCATTGTTTCAATTGAGCGCGGATGCTCGCGGCGCGTAGAAAGAGCTTGGGATGACCCATCACAAGTGTGAACTTTTCCGCCGCCTCGGCTGCTTCCGCTAGTCTGCCTGCCATGATGCAGCCTTTCATGAGTCGGTCGTTAATCGAATGGATATCGGGAACCACCCTCGCCGCATGTCGCAGTTTTGCCAGACCAGCGTTCTTTTGGCCTAACTTCACCTCGGTATATCCCAACTTGCTTTCCAGTAAAGGATTGCTTCCGGAGAGCTTCAGCGAGCGGCGATAAGCCATCCGAGCTTCTTTGTATCGGCTTACTCCATACAAGGCATCTCCTCTGAGGTCTTCGCGCAGGGCAAGGCTGCTGCCATTTCGCCGGTCGTGCTCCAGCGCGTTTAGGGCCTCCTGATATCGTTCCAGATTGAGCAAGACCATTCCTGTGAATAGCCAGGCTTCCGGAGCAAGAGGTTGCAAGGTCAAGGCCCGCACAAAACATCGCAAAGCCTCTTCGGGCTGATTGAAACACTCAAATTCGTGGAGACCAAGCTGGGTCCAGGCTACGGGATCATCGGGCGTGTCCTCGGCTTTTGCGCGCAGCAGATCACGATAGAAATCCTTCTTCTTTTCTCTGTTCTCCGAGTCGACAAGTTGTCCAAAATGATGGATAAAGAAGGGCGCCAGCGTGAGTTTCAGACCCAGCGTCCTGATCTGGGGTTCCACGAGTTCGTGAACGCGCCCGGTGAAGTAAATCCCCGGATGCCTCCGGAACAGGCGACAGTTTTCGTGGGCGATGTAGGATGGTGCTTTCTTGGCCCGCTCGTGTCGGGAGTCATTGGGGACGCCGACACGATCCCATCCGCGGTTGAACCGGCTCAACATGTAGTTCCGAATCGGAGTTACGTACCCAGCCACATCCGCCGCACGGAGCAGAGCTGGAATGTAGTGTCGAGCCTCGCGATCAAGCTCCTCGTCAGCATCGAGCACAAGAACCCAGTCCGTGGTCATTGGCACGAGCGCGGCGTTACGGGCATTGGCGAAATTATTTCCCCAAGGGAAGGAGAGGATTGTGGCACCAAATTCGCGGGCAATGTCGCACGTGTTATCGGTGCAACCGGTATCGGCGATCACAATCTGACTTACGACCTTACGTGCACTCTCGAGACACGGACGAATCGAGTCGGCTGCGTTCTTTACGATCATCGAAAGCCCTAGGCTCGGCACGGGCTGCCTCGGAGACACATTAGAGTTCGATTTGAAAAGCGCATGAGTCTCCTGTTTCTTTGGTGGGATACGCTGCATGTATAGCACCACGAGCCGCCGTGAAGGCTCGCGCCGGAACATCGAAATCGGGCAACAACATGCAGAGATCAGCGTGCCGAAACTCGTCCTCGGCTTTGAGGGGGTATTCGAGAGTTAGAAGACGATGAGGCGACTGGATTGCAAGGGTTAGGGCGAGCGGGATAGGGGAAGATGTGCCCAACGGGCTATGGTTAGACAACTCCGTGGACATCGAATGCGTTTAAGGAACCTAGATGAGCCGATTTCAGATCACGCTGGTGCGACCGGAGGGTTTCCTCCATTCCGAGGCGTTCCGAGAGGTCGCGGAAGCTCTTCAATTCGGATTCCGAAGCATCGGCCATGCAGCGCAAATTCACGAAAATCTCTTTGATGCAACGGCGACCAATGTGTTGCTCGGATCCCATTTGCTTTCGCTTCAGCAGGCCTCGGAGGTTCCCCCGGGGTCGATTGTGTACAACCTGGAGCAACTCGGCGGCCCCAGTCTGCCCGCGCAGTTCTATGACATGGCGCGGCGGCACTGCATCTGGGATTACAGCCCACAGAACATTAAGCAGTGGACAGCATCGAGTTGTGCTCGCCCGCCAGTTCTCGTTCCCTTGGGATATGTGCCCGAGTTGAGCCGCATTCAACCTTCACAAACGCAAGACATCGATGTGCTCTTCTACGGTTCCTCGAATGGACGGCGGATTGGAATATTAAAAGCGTTGAGGGATGCGGGAGCCACAGTGCACACCTTGTTCGGAGTGTACGGCAAAGAGAGGGACGAACTCATAGCGCGGTCAAAAATCGTCCTCAATGTTCATTTTTATGATGCAAAGATCTTCGAAATTGTCCGCGTGTCATATCTGCTGGCTAACTCGAAGGCCGTGGTGACGGAATGTTGTCCCGACACAGAGATTGAGAAAGGGCTGGCCGAGTGTGTCTTGGGTTGTCCTTATGAGTCACTGGTGCAGGCGTGTTTGTCACTTCTGAAGAACGATGAAGAACGTCGAAAGCTGGAGAGCCGGGGGTTCCAATGGTTCTCTCAGCGGAAGGAGTCTGAAATCTTGAGCAAGGCACTTGAAGAGAGCGCAACCGTGGCGACTAGCACAGAGGTTGCAATTCCCACAAAACTTAACCTGGGCAGCGGAAAAGACTGGCGAGAGGACCACTTCAATGTTGATTTTGATGCCTACTGGGAGCCGGATGCCGTGCTCGATTTCAACCACCCCTTGCCCGTCGGAAAGCGGCTCGATACCCAGCGTTTCGGCGCGATTCTGCTGGAGAATAATTCGTTCGATGAAATCCTCGCCAACGACTCGCTGGAGCATATTCCAAGTCTGATGACCGCCATGAGTTCCTGCTTGAGTTTGCTCAAGGTCGGTGGTCTGTTTCGCATCAGTGTGCCGTATGACCTCTCCTGGGGCGCCTGGCAGGACCCAACCCATGTACGTGCCTTCAATGAGCGAAGCTGGCTCTATTACACCGATTGGTTCTGGTACATGGGCTGGACGGAAGCGCGCTTTGATCTCGCGCAATTCGATTTGAGCCTGAGCCCGGTAGGTGAGGCGCTGCAGAAGCAGCAAATGAAGGGCGAGGATCTGGTACGACACCCTCGGGCCGTCGACCAGATGCGGGTTGTGTTGCGCAAGCGCCTATTGACGAAAGCGGAAAAGCAACAGGTGGACGTCTACATGAAGCGTCCGAGCCGTCGGGCAGCAGCAGGGTGTAGCGCCTTGGCGGAAGCGAAATAAGAGTGTGCATTGGCGGCTTCTGGTGGCGGTTTTTCTCTGGCGTCATCAGTTCCGAGTTGAGGTGGGCTCGCGATTGTTGGCGTTCCACGAGTACAGAGGTAGGGCGTGGGCAAAGTTACCGTGAGACGCATTACTTCGGTGCAGGTTAAGAAGGCGAACGACTCCAGAATGGTTCGCAAAATGCCGATTAGTGGGGGGCACGGAACGTTCTGCGTTCGCCCCCAGAGATTTCACAGAGGTATGCCGTGATTCGACTTACGCGTTTGAACAGTCAACAGATTACCGTGAACTCCGATCTGATCAAGTTTGTCGAAAGCAATCCGGACACGGTGATCACTTTGACGAGTGGTGACAAAATCCTGGTTCACGAGACGGCGGACGAGATCACAGCGCGAGTCATCGAATTCCGGCGTGCCGTAATCACCGGCTTGTTGTCGATCGGGGCAGATCCTAACGTTGCGGTGGCTGCCGAGGGTAACACGCAGCGGGATCGCAGCCTGCGGTCCCCAGAGGAAAGATGCCGTGGATAAGAGCACGATTGGCGGAATCTTCCTCGCAGTCGGAGGAATCCTGTTGGGCCTGCTGCTGGAGGGAGGAAAGATAGCTCAGATCGTTCAACCCACGGCCGCGATGATCGTGCTGGGTGGAACCCTCGGCGCCGTTATGGTTCAGTTTCCGCTTCCGACGGTGGTGCAGGCGTTCAAGGGATTGGGGTGGGTCTTTTTCGACAAGTCTGAAGATCCCCGGTACTTGGTTGAGACACTCGTGGGTTTTGCGCATCGCGCGCGCAAGAACGGGATCGTTTCTCTTGACCCTGAACTGGCGAATATCAAGGACCCGTTTCTGAAAAAGGCGTTGATGCTTGCGGTGGACGGCACTGAACCGGAAGAACTGCGCAAGATGATGGAACTGGAACTGGAAAATCAGGCGGAACACTCCGACAAGATCGCGCAAGTATTCGAGTCGGCAGGTGGTTTTGCGCCCACGATCGGCATCATTGGAGCTGTTCTTGGTCTGATCCAGGTGATGCAGCATTTGTCGAACATCGATGAAGTGGGGAAGGGCATTGCGGTCGCATTTGTGGCCACCCTTTATGGAGTGGGGTCGGCCAACCTGCTGTTTTTGCCTTCCTCCGGGAAACTCAAGATCAAGGGCCGTGAAGAGCAGATTTTGCGGGAGATGACCCTGGAAGGAGTCATCTCAATTCTGGAAGGCATGAACCCGCGAATCCTAGAGACGAAATTGCTCGGATATATGCTCAAGCCAGAGCGACGGGAGCCGCAACAGGCATGAATCGCCGAAGAAAAAAGCAAGCGCCTGTCAGCCACGAGCGTTGGTTGGTTTCTTACGCTGACTTCGTTACCCTCCTTTTTGCCTTCTTCGTCGTCCTTTACTCCACCTCGCGTGTGGACAACAAGAAAGTGGTTCGAATGTCCGCGGCCATCCAGGGAGCCTTTCAGGAGCTAGATGCCTTCCCTGCCAGTGCTCAAGGATCGATCGTGCGCGTGGAAGCGCCCGCTGTCGAGGTGCGACCGATTTTGGCGCTCGAGCAATTGGCGGTCCTCCCCGCGGTTAATGCGGTAGCGCCCAGCGCTAATAATGAATCCGCCGCCGGTGGTGAGGGCGTGGACGTCGACCAACTGAAACGTGAACTGGAAGAAGCTCTGGGAGACCAGATCAAGAGACATGAAATCGAAATGCACACGACTCCGGAAGGGCTCGTCGTAAGTCTGCACGAAGTCGGGTTCTTTAACAGCGGAGCCGCCGAACTTTTGAAGGACGGACAAGCTCCGCTAGGTCGCATTGCTCACATCCTCAACGCGAAGGGGTTTCAGATTCGAGTCGAAGGGCATACCGACAATGTGCCCATCCATACGCCTCACTTCAAGTCAAATTGGGAACTATCCACAGCCCGGGCGACCGAAGTGGTCGCGCTGCTTGTAGAACGTTACGGATTTGATCCGATGCAGGTCTCAGCCGCGGGATATTCTCAATACCGTCCTATCGTCAGCAACGAAACCGAAGAAGCTAGAAGAATCAATCGCCGCGTCGACTTGGTTGTCGTTTCCCGGGCCGGGCCCGCAAACAAGGATCTCTCGGGGCAGGCAGTCCGGGCACAGAGGGGGAATTAAGAACGTCTATGTTTGCAATCATTGGCATTCTAATCGTCATCGCCGCGATCATGGGTGGCTACTTGATGGAGCACGGGAATGTGAGGGTGCTGCTTCAGCCCGCCGAACTCCTCATCATCTTGGGAGCTTCTATCGGGACCGTGCTGATCGCCAATCCGCTTTATATTCTTAAGAAGATAGCCTCTGGCGTGGTCGGCATATTTACTGGATCCAAGTTCACCAAAGAGCGATACATCGAGTCTCTGAAGATGATGTATAAGCTCTTCAACAAGGCACGCAAAGAAGGACTGATGGGGCTCGAAGCTGATGTAGAGGAACCTTCTAAGAGCACGGTTTTTTCCAAGCATCCCGAGTTTCTGAAGGACCATCACATACGCGACTTTGTTTGTGACACACTGCGCATGGCGGTTACAGGCGCTGAGCCGTTCGACTTGGACCAGCTTTTGGATCTTGACATGGAAGTTCATCACCTCGACGCCGGTCAGCCCATTGCCGCTTTGAGCAGTATGGCCGACTCCCTGCCGGGCCTGGGGATCGTGGCCGCGGTGCTCGGTGTGGTGATCACCATGGGAGCCCTGGGCGGACCTCCTGAGGAGATTGGACGCAAAGTGGCCGCGGCATTAGTGGGTACATTTCTGGGCATTCTACTTTGCTATGGGTTCGTGGGCCCGATCGCGGCGAACATGGCCAAGGCGGCTGAGGAAGAGAGGGCCTACTACTACGTTCTGCGCGTCGTAATGATCACTTTCCTGAAGGGAACAGCGCCGATTATGGCCGTGGAATCTGCTCGGCGGGCAATTCCCGGAAATGTTCGGCCCTCCTTTCTTGAAGTTGAGAAGGCGTGCCGAGGTGGCGCTAGCGAAGCCCCTCCAGCGACCGCGGCAGCTTCGGCTTAGGAACTAGCAACGACATGTCAAATAGCCGACCCATCGTAATTATCAAGAAGAAAGTCAACCACGGCGCACACCATGGAGGCGCCTGGAAAGTTGCTTATGCCGACTTTGTAACCGCAATGATGGCATTGTTCATCGTGCTCTGGCTGATGAATTCCAGCAAACAGATGCAAGAGGCGGTGGGAGGTTACTTCAAAGATCCGTCCGGAAACTCGAAGAAAGTTGGCACGGACAAGCGCGGCGCGGGCGAAAACTTCATATTGAAGAAGGACGACATGCCCAAGCTGAAGGAGCAACTGCAGAAGTCTGTCCAAAAATTGACCGATTTCGACAAACTCAAAAACCAAATCCAGATGACCGTTACGGGAGAAGGCTTGCGCATTGAGCTACTCGAGTCTGCCTCCGGAACGTTCTTTGGAAGCGGCAGTTCTCAACTTAATCAGGACGGCCAGGATCTGCTTGTTTTGCTCGCCGTAGAACTGGGAAAACTTCCCAATAAGCTCTCCATCGAAGGGCACACCGATTCCACTCCCTACGCTGGCGCGCGAGGCTACGGGAACTGGGAACTTTCCGCAGACCGGGCCAACGCCGCAAGAAGGCTCATGCAACAGAGCGGCGTCGGCACCGATCAAGTGTCTCAGGTTCGAGGGTACGCTGACCAACGACTGCGAAATCCGAAAGATGCCACGGATCCCTCGAACCGACGCATCTCACTGATCGTTCAATATATAGAGACAGAGACGGAAGAACCAGACGAAGGCTCCAGCCCCAGCGGAACGGCGAAGGGCGATCTTAAGAAAGAGTAGTCCAAGGTTCGGCCGAAAAATAAGGATCGCGTCAATCACGTCCGTGGACCGCTGGGAACGGATTTTGAAGAGCGAGTCTCCCTTGAATTGTCCGGCTTCGGATCTTAGTGTACGAATCGAGGACAACTTCCGCTATTTACCGTTCTGCGTTGACATCGCAACTCACTCTAATTCATAGAGATACATTAGACAATCATTAGGGCCACCTAATTGCTATGTAATCTATTGGATTCGGCTCTCGTCCTCTTTTCCCGTCACCGCCAGTTGGGTCCCTTGTTCTCTAAGGTTTTGAGAAACGGTTGGAATCGTAAGGTCACACTTTGAGCTTTCTTTTCGATACCAGTTTCGCTGCTTCAACAACAAGAAGATGATACCTCAAGTTCGGGGAGCAAAGGACTACCCAATGTGCGACGTGAAAGCACGAGTACCCTCAGACAGTCAAGCACAGGTTTTGATTGCTGAAGACGACATTTCGCTTGCGCATTTCCTGCAGAGGGGGCTGCAAACACAAAAATACGCCGTGGACCTCGTCCATGATGGCCTGGCCGCCGTTGCGGCGGTCGCCAAAACCCAATACAGCCTACTTATTCTTGACCTGAATCTGCCCAAACTGGATGGCATGGCGATCCTAAAGCAAATTCGGCCCACCATGCCTAACTTCCCAATATTGGTGCTCACCGGCAGAAACCGGCTCGAAGACCGGGTAGCGGCGTTGGATGGTGGGGCGGACGACTGCCTGATCAAGCCCTTCTCAATCCATGAGCTAAGTGCGAGGGTCCGCGCGCTTCTACGGCGCAATGGGAAGGGTTCAGGAGGCATTGTGCAGGTTGGTGATCTGATTCTCAATCGACCGGAACTTCGTGTCGAGAGGGCAGGAAGAAAGATCGATTTGACCGCGAAAGAGTTCGCCCTGTTGGAATACCTGATGATGAATGCGCGCAAACCCGTCAACCGGGCGATGATCATGGAAAACGTCTGGAAGGCACCCTACGATGCCAAGACCAATCTTGTGGACGTATATGTCAAGTACGTTAGAGACAAAATAGAGACGGCGGATTCGGCCAAACTGATTCGTACAGTGCGCGGAGTGGGATACGTTCTCGCTGCCAACTAAAAAGGAATTCCTATGTCATTCAATTCAAGAACGGTGAGCCATTAGTGTCAGTTGATCGGGACGCCGCTGGAGACATAGCGCACGGGTTGCATCAGGTGGCACAGCCCATCACTGTCCTCCAGGGAACACTCGAACTTGCACTACTGACGGCGAGCACGGTGGAAGAATACAGGCATGCCATTGAGCAATCGCTGGAGGAACTGCAAAGGGCCACTGACTGTTTCAACCGCGTTCGCACACTGGTAAATCTGCATCCGCCTGCGCCGGACGTCGCCACCTTCGCCGCGTCGTCAATGGTGAAGGCGATCCTAATGAACATGCAGGATCGTGCTGCTTCTGCGGGAGTGAAACTAATCCTTCAGTCGGGATTCGACGAAAGAAAAGACTCCGGGCAAGACCGCCTCAGAATGTCCCGGAAGAGAGCCGCCACTTCATTAATGACGGCTTTATCAGATCTGCTGCTACACCTTAGGGTCGGCAGCAAGGTTTTCGTTCAGATCGAGGAAGAAGAAGAAACGGCGGACACGCTGATCCGCCTGCACACCGCCGGCCCTGGTCAGGAAAGCGCGTGGGCCGACGATTCTCAATCCCGTCACATATCCCGGCGGAAACTAGCGGCGATTGCGGCCAGCGCGGGCGCGGAACTTACATTTTGTGTTTCTCGGTCCGATTTGCTCATGCCTTTTTCCAAAATGTTCTTGGCAGATTTGCCCGCCGAACCGAACCAACAGAAAGGCACAGTATCATTATGTCTGGTCTAGTCGTCAAACAGCCCTTGTCTTCTCAGAGTCCGATCGTTTCCGGGACGATTGGTGTTCTACTCGTGAGCGCAAACGACGATATGCGCCACAATCTTGCTGCCAAGCTTCGATCGACCCGTTGGGATGTTCAAGAGGCGCTCAGTGGAGCTTCGGCGCTCGAAAAGATACACGATGGTGCGTTCTCTCTGGTCCTGCTTGATCCCGTCCTTACCGACCTGAACGTCGAGGATTTCCGGGAAATTCTGGAGACAAACTACCCCGGAATTGAAATCATTCCCATCAATTCTCGTACGGGGCAGCTCATGCTGCCATCGCCTTCGCCCGGCTCGCCTTGTTTTGACCTGGTTCGGGAGGTCGAACGGGGTGGTCCATTCAACTTTGAAGACACACGTTCTTCGTCCGCGGCGGAGACCAACGCGAGGCGGGATAACAGCCTGCCTGGTTTTGTTGGGTCCGCTCCGTCTGCCCAGCGCCTTTGCGCGATGGTTCGACTGGTCGCGCAACATGACACCACAGTGTTGATAACTGGAGAGAGCGGCACTGGCAAGGATCTGGTGGCGAATGCAATCCATCAACTCAGCCTGCGGCGAAACAAACCCTTTGTAGTCATAAACTGCGCTGCCATACCTGAGCCCCTGCTCGAGGCCGAGCTGTTCGGATTTGTCAAAGGTGCATTCACTGGGGCAATCCAGTCCAGGATCGGCCGCATCCACGCAGCCCAGGACGGCACCTTGTTCCTGGATGAGATTGGCGACCTCCCTTTGGGTCTGCAAGCAAAGCTGCTCCGATTTGTAGAGCAGGGAGAAGTGCAGCGGCTGGGAAGTGCAGACACATTTCGAGTAGATGTTCGCGTCATTGCTGCCACAAACTCCAACCTGCGGAAGCTCGTTCAGGAGCGCGGCTTCCGGGAGGACCTGTTCTACCGCCTCTCCGTCTTCCCCATCGAGATACCTCCACTGCGGGATCGAATGAGTGATCTGACGTCTTTGATCGATACCTTTCTAACGAAATTTTGCCCTCACAATGTTGCTTTGTGTCCCGAAGCCGCTGAGGTTCTGCACCGGCATAACTGGCCCGGCAACGTCCGCGAAGTACGCAACGTGATCGAAAGGGCAAGTATCCTCATAGGGGCAGGACGTGAGATCAGGCCCGAGCACATCGTCATCTGAAGGGACATCCCATCCTATCCATCCCACATTCGATAGCCGACGGGGAGACCATAGCAATACTTATCTTGAGCTGCGGGCCCGAAAAAGAAAGCAAACTCGCCTGCGCAACACGGTTAGTAACGAATCGATATGCGGGCTTGTACCCACTTCGCTAGGCCCCCGCACTTACCTTACGCGCCCAGTGCATCGCCTGCCAATAAAGCCCGGCAACGTCGTCTTCGTCGAGATGTAGCTCCCCGGTCAGCTCACCCACGGATTTCCAATCCCCGGATTCCCGGGCAACCATCAGTTGATAGAATGGTCGCAGGTGGCTGGGCCCGCCCAGCAGAACCGCCTTGATCTCCTGGTCGACCGGGACCTGGTCGAGCACTTGCTGCATGGAAATCTGGAGAATGGTGTCCATCATCGAGAGCATACCCATCAAGAACAGGTCGGAATTTCCGTGCTGAAGTTTGGGAGCACACAGCTCACAGAAACGTGCACGAACCAGCGCAGCCAGCACCAGGTCGCTCGGCTTATCCTGGCCGGCACCAAGTGTGGCCACCAACCGAATCCAGCGCCGCACTTCCTGTTCTCCGAGGATGGAAAAGGCGTGCCGCACCGAATGAATCTCGGCCCCGAATCCGAACGCGGCAGAGTTCATATACCGCAGCAAACGGTAGCATAGCGAGGCCTCGCCTTTCAGCAGATTCTCGATTTCGCGCACATCCAGTTCGCGTTGTGAAACCGCCGCTAGCATGCGCAGATAATTGAGTCGGTTTGCGGGGATTTCGTGCGATGTGATGGTTTCCGGCCGGGAGAAGAAGTACCCTTGGAAGTACCGGAAGTCGGCGTTTTTCGAGATCCTGAACTCCTCGCGCGTTTCCACTTTTTCCGCTAGCATGCGGCAACGCCAAGACCCGAATCTCTTCACCATGACAGCGGCGTCTGCAGCCGAAGTGGCTCTGAGGTCCACCTTAATAATGTCGGCAAGATCGGTCAGAACTTCCCGCGGATCGTTCACGGCAAAGTCGTCCAGCGCAATCGTGTATCCCGCTTCCTTCAACCGGCGGCAGGCTGCCACCACGAGGTCATCGGCCGGGACGGTCTCCAGAATCTCGGCGACGGTCTGGCTGGCAGGCAGCAACATGATGTAGTCCTTGAGCAGGATGTCGCGGGTGCAGTTCACAAAGGCCCGGCGCCCGTCACAAAGAACGTCGATTCCAACCAGCATCGAGGTGTTCAAGGCGCTGCGCGAAGCCGCGTCCGCATCCGAACTCTGGAAAAAGTCTTCCATGCCATCGCGAAACAAGAGTTCGTAACCGAAGACCTTCTCGTCCGAGGTAAGAATCGGTTGGCGGGCTACAAACCTGGTCCCAGGTGTTTGGGTTTTTTTGCCTTGGTCGGGGACGTGCGCTGAGGCTGTAGTCACGTCGCTATCTATCGGCACAGTCCGCTCTGAACCTTAGCGCAAGGCAGCTGCAAATTAGAGCCGTATGAGACATCGGAATTGCAGCTCTCAATCGAGGGCTCGAAAGACACGCCCTCATGAGGACACGCGCACACGCACTGGGCCGTCTCATCGTGCCTGGAGTTGAGTAAGTGCCTCTGCCCACTGCCTTAGTTAGCCGTCGAAGACCTTGGACGACCAAAACCCTTGGGTTGGGTGCTAGTGGATTGTTTTGATGCACGTTTGTACTACGTCACGACAAAGATTCCGCACAACTTGTCCAGATCGAGGGTCGCGCTGCACTTAGAGATGAAGTGTTCTGTTTTGCTCAGATCGCAAAATCGCCAGCGATCTAAACTGTCGCTTACTGGATAGCGTGGTTGGTGAGACGCGTGCGCTTCAACTGTGCAGTGATCGGGGCTGTATTCTTCTTGCCCATTTTGGCGACCCCTTAAGTTTTACGGAGAAGCACCGAAGTCAATGGCGCCATCCGGCGGACTTGACCGCAGGCCGCATTGGTGTTCGCGCGAAGGCCGAGATCGGGTTCACCGAGAAGTCCGCTACCTCTTCCCAAGAGTTGAGCAGCAGTACGGCAGCGGTAAAGAATCTGGCTCTGCGTCACAGAGTGCAATTGGTTCGTCCAGGCGGGCGATTTGATCGGAGAGGGCAGCAACCTGGAGTTAGGTCGGTGAAGGTTGGTGGTACGTGCGGTCAAGTCGCGGCTACAGATCAAAGTGATGGACTCGGTGCTGAGAACAAGAGGAAGGTGTACCAGATGCGATTGACAATTAGAACAAAGCTGTTCGGGTTGATGGTCGCCAGCTTGACGTTCGTGACTGCTGTGAGCGGGACTGGCTACTGGGGCATCACGTCGGTGAGCGGGACCACGGGCAAAGTGGCTGCCATTGGTGTCGCCATTCGGAATAATATCGAGGCCGGCATTTACAACGATATGACGCGGGAAGATATCAACACGATCTGTACAAAAAAAGATCAAGAGCAGCAAGACGCTATTGCGAACCTCGCCACACACTCCGAACTGGTGGCGCTGAGGGCCGCCGCTGCCAGAGACTCGGTCGTGGATCCCGAAATACATTCCGCGCTGGACGGCGAAGTCCAGCTGGCACGCGAATACGCGACCTCAACCGATGTGCTTTCCAAGGCGGTTGTCCGCGATCGTTCCACGGCGGCAGCGGCGGTCAACCACGGAATCGAGTTGTACGGCGGAGTGCAGCAGGAACTACAGGCCAGGGGTGACCAATTGGAACAGGCTGCCAAAGATGCCGAAAGGAAATCAGGCAGTAGAGCGGCGCAAGCCACGCACGTCATGTTCGGAATCTGTGGGGTATCGCTCGTGATTTTATTTCTGGGCAGCTTCGTCTTGGTGCGAACGATCTCTCTGTCGCTCCGCCGATTGACCCAGATGATACAGAGTATCGCCGAGGGCGAGGGCGATGTTACTCAGCGACTCGAGGTGGCAGGCCACTTCGGCAACGACGAACTTGGGGAGGTCAGCCGCTTCTTCAATTTGTTCACAGACAAGTTACAGGAAATACTTCGCGGGGTCGTACGCCACACCAATCGCCTTAGAACGGCCAGTGAGCAACTGCTGGCTGCCAGCCATCAAATTACTACCAACTCTGGAGAAACCGCGATCCAGGCCAATGCCGTTTCCCACGCAACCCTACAGGTTAGCCAGAATCTACAGAGCCTTTCCTGCGGAGCCGGAGAGATGACATCGACTATTGAGAGTATCGCCGCGAACGCCAATCAAGCGGCCAAAGTGGCCTCCACGGCTGTCAACACAGCGCAGGCAGCCAATGCCGTCGTCGCTAAGCTGAGCCAGTCCAGCGCGGAGATCGGCTTAGTCATCAAAGTTATTACTTCGATCGCGCAGCAGACCAATTTGTTGGCGCTGAACGCAACCATCGAAGCTGCCCGCGCGGGAGAAGCCGGCAAAGGCTTCGCCGTGGTGGCCAACGAAGTGAAGGAGCTCGCCAAGCAGACGGCCAAAGCTACGGAAGACATCAGCCGCAAGATCACCACGATTCAGACCGACACGAAGGGCGCAATCGAAGCGATTGGGACGATCAGTGGCGTAATTAACCAGATAAATGACATTTCCGCGACGATCGCTGCCGCCGTCGAAGAACAGAGCGCGACTACCAATGAAATGTTGCGAAACGCCAGCGAAGCCGCCAGTGGAGCGGGTAACATCTCGGCCAACATCGGTGGAGTAGCGCAGGCTGCCGATGGCACGTTGTCGCGGGCCCAAGAGTCACAAAAAGCCGCGCAGGAATTGGCTGAAATAGCGGGGCAGCTGAGCACTCTGATGGGGCAGTTCAAGATTGAGCGGCGCGACCGACGGATCGATATAGCCTTGCCCGTCCGCCTTACCGGGATCGATGTCAACGGCCATGCTTTGGAGCAGGAAGTCATCACCATCGATATCAGCCCGCAGGGCGCCTCATTGCGAGACATCCAGGCAACGCTTCGGGCGGGCGACAAGGTATCTCTGGCCCGCTCGGGCAAGCTGGAACAGTTTTTAATCGCGTGGGTAGGAGCAGAAAATACTCCCGAATCCGGCCAGATCGGTGTCTCCGCAGTCGATCCTACCAGTTCTTTTTGGACGGATGTGCTCGAAGCACAGTCTCAAAGCGAACTCGGCAGCGCAGATGGAAACTCGGAGAACATTCAGGCGAAACCGAAAGCCAGGGCGCAGGGAGCGTAGAGACTGCCACCAGAGCATCGCCTGGCACAAAAAGGCACCGACAAGGTTCCCGACCGGCGACGGGCCAGTCCCGAACTCTTTCTTCGAGAGTTGCATTGGGTTTGGTGACTTTGTTTTTCGCGCCATTCCTGCGGTCGTCTCGCGGACGCTCCCCGCCTCGTGAATATCGCGATCACGAGGGCGAGAACCTCCGGTGAGTCGTAGTTCGGAGGATGGGCAGATCGATTTTGATTGAGCCTACATCATCATTTATGGAAGCGCCCAGCCGCGATTCCTGCGAGCAAGCTCCTGAGCTTTAGTGTTAAATTCCATCCTGCATTCGGGGTCGTGCGAAAAATCGGTTAAGTCGGGGGTGGCAGGGTCCATGTGATCAAGCCTGGCAGGAATGAATTGATCAAGTCCGGATGTTTGGGCAAGACCCGAATGGAGTAACCGTACAGTCCGGTCTTCGCCGAGACCTTCACCACGGTCTGGAACAGCTCACTGCCGGAGTCATCTCTTCCCGAAGGCAGCATTTCAATCGTCACTGGATTCCTGATTTCGCCCCCGGCATCGACCGATCCTAAAACCGCCTGGACGGCAACGTCCTCCGGGGTGAGACCATTCAACGCCACCCGCGCTGATACCTGAGCTTGATCGCCCAAACGGATTTCCGATACATCGCTTTTCACAAAATCGACACGAACTAGAGGCCACGCCGTTTCCACCCTTGTCAGCCAGTCGGCAAGGCTTCTTGCTCTGGTCGAATCTTCGGCGCGAAGGTTCAGGTAGCGGCGGTGAGTAACCAGATAGTACGCTTCAGTGTATTGCTTGACCATGCGATGCATATTGAATTCAGGGCACAGCTTCGCGATCGATGTCTTCATGAATCCAATCCATTTGGGCGGCATTCCGTCGGCACGACGCTCGTAAAAGGTGGGAACAATCTGACGCTCCAGCAGTTCGTACAAGGCTTCGGCCTCAACCTGATCCTGATAGGCAAGGTCAACATAGGACTCACCTCGGCCGATTGCCCAACCAACATCCGATCCGTTGTTGCCTCGAAATCGCCATGCTTCGTCCCACCACCCGTCTAAGGTACTGACGTTGAGTACACCGTTGGCTAGGGCTTTCATTCCGCTCGTGCCACTCGCTTCCATCGGCCGCAGAGGAGTGTTAAGCCAAACGTCAGATCCCTGCACCATGTAGCGAGCAATGGCCATGTCGTAGTTTTCCAAAAATACCAGCTTTCGACGAAATTCCGGGCGGGCGGCCAGACTGATGATGGCTTGAATGAGTTGCTTCCCGCCAGTGTCCAGAGGATGAGCCTTCCCGGCGAAGATAATCTGCACCGGTCGCTTGGGATCGTTTAACAAACGCGCCAGACGTTCAGGATCGCGAATAAGAAGATTGGCCCGTTTGTAGGCTGCAAAACGCCGTCCGAATCCGATGGTGAGCGCGTCCGGGTCCAGCACTTCGTCAGCATCGTCGAGCGCCGTTTGCGGAGCTCCGCGACCGACCAGCTGAGCACGTAGCCGCTGGCGGGCATAGGCAACTAGCCGTTCTCTTCTTCGTTCATGGGTTCTCCACAACTCCGCTGCCGGAATCGTCTCGGCCCTCTGCCAGAGCTTGGGATCGGCTGGCTCTTCTCTCCAGTTGGGACCGAGGTAGCGGTCATAAAGTTGGTTCATCTCGAAAGAAACCCAACTGCGAAAGTGCACACCGTTAGTTACATGCCCGATTGGCACCTCCGATTCCGGAACCCCCTTCCAGATCTGGTTCCACATCCGGCGGGTCACAAGGCCGTGGAGTTGACTTACCCCGTTGCTGAAAGCGGCCAGACGAAGGGCCAGCACGGTCATACAGAAATCTTCCGCATTATCGCCAGGATCTTTTCTCCCGAGGCCTAAGAACTCAGAACGGCTGATCCCCAGACGCTGGACGACCGTGGTGAAGTAGCGGTCCATCAATGCAGGCGGAAAATAGTCGTGTCCCGCCGCCACCGGGGTATGGGAAGTGAACACCAGACTTGCCGATGCCAGCAAACGGGCTTGGCGAAACGAGAGCTGACTGCTCTCCATTAGACGCAGGATTCGTTCTATCCCGAGAAACGCGGAATGCCCCTCATTCATATGGTAGACCGTCGGCTGAACGCCAAGAATTTCGAGCGCGCGATAACCACCGACTCCCAGCAAGATCTCTTGCTGGATCCGCATCTCCAGATCTCCGCCATAGAGATGGTGCGTGATCTCACGGTGTTCTGGCTTGTTCTGCGGAATGTTGGTGTCCAACAGCATCAGCTTCAGCCGGCCGACGTCCACCGACCAGACTTGTGCTGCGACTTTACCCGCCGGCAAATCGACCTCGATCTTTACGTCGGGAACGAGTTTGACCGGAAGGTTGTGGAAGTCGTTATCTTCGAAGGCCTCCTGCTGCCAACCAGCGGCGTTAAGGTACTGACGAAAATATCCTTGCTGGTAAGCGAGACCGACGCCGACCAGGGGCAAGCCCAGGTCGCTGGCCGCCTTCAAGTGATCGCCGGCCAGCACTCCCAGCCCGCCAGCAAAGATCGAGAGACATTCGGTAATCCCAAATTCCGCGGAAAAATAGGCCACCACCATCTGATCTTCTCTGTGTTCCCGTCGATACCACGTAGCCGCCCCGGTGGTATACCAATCCAGTTTGTCGACGACACCCTTCAAATGCGCTAGGAATGAATCGTCGTGGGCCGCGGCCTCCAGCACAGCCTGGTCTATGCTTCCTAATAGAAGAACCGGGTTGTGCCCGGTTGCTTCCCAAAGATCACGGTCGAGGCGCAGAAACAACTGCACGGCGCCGGCATCCCAAGACCAGCGCAAGTTGTAAGCGATTCGCACTAACGGCTGCAATGCCTCCGGCAGCAAAGGGCGGACTTTAAAGGTCGCAACGGGCTTCATTGGCTTGCCTCAGATCGTATATCTCTCATAGGCGCTTACAATCCTGCGTTCCGATTGAGTGCGTCGCCGCAACCTGCCTGCCAGTGTGTACATCCGCGAGCATTCATCCGATGCAGACTTCCACGCCTCGGCACGTTGGCGGGGACACCAATCCGTGAGAGTTTTCGCATTGAGCATTGAGAACTGTGCGCGTAAACCAGCGCGAATTGCGGCCGCGATGAGTCCTGCGAACACGATCTTGACACCGGCACACGCTCGCCCGGATCAAAGAAAGTGGAGCGGCTGAACACAGCGTTAGCGGCTTTGGGAAGTCGCAGAAATCCGGACGGATAGTCTAAGAGAATTTGAACTCCCAAGAGGCAGATACCAACGGCCTTAGCTGTAGCATGAACTCGGACCAGAATGCATTCCGCCACGCGTTAGTTGGTTGAGTGTTAAGCAGCGACGCAAGGCCGTTCTTGCTGCACGGAATGAACGACTTCTTCTGCGAGGCACGGGCTATGGACGTCGCCAGTAGTTCGCGAAGCGTCCTGGTGGAAGTCTTTGCTGTAGCCGATCCTTTGTGGCACGGGCGGCAGAAGCTGACAGCGATAGCGTGCCCTTGAGCGCACGCATCATGCCCGCAGTCGTAAAGACAGACAGCAAATTCTGTGGCTGTTTCAGCGACTACGTTCATGATAAACATGATGGACGAACGATAAGGAATGGCGACCCTGCGGCGCTGTCCAATATTGATCACTTTCGGTGAATGTCTCCACTTTTTCGCACCGAAAAGTGCAAATTCTCGTAATTTTTGACACCGCTCTTCCGGTCCATCCAATTTACATAGGCCCGCATCCGCCCCCGCGGGCAGCCTCCTTAGCTTACGACTGTGTCCGAAACGCCAGCATTTCCCGGGATGGGAAGTTGCCGCGAAATTGATGGGTGGTGTGCCGATTTGGTCAACCAATACGCAAGTTGATCACAATTGAACAGTTGTGCAGGTACTTCACACATATAAGTTAGTTTCAGGTCGACCAAGCGATTGCAACCACTATCCCCGCGAAATGAAGTCTCAGTGACTTAGCGTGCTGCCAGGCAAACGTTAGCCCGCCGGTAGTCATCCCCAATTTGGAAAGGAACGCAGGCAATGAACGACAGCGACATCGTCAAAGACTTTCTGGTCGAGAGCTACGAGAACCTCGATCGGCTGGACCGGGACTTGGTCGGCCTGGAGAAAAATCCGAGGGACAAGGAAGCCTTGGCTGGCGTGTTTCGCACCATTCACACCATCAAGGGCACGTGCGGGTTCCTGGGCTTCAACAAACTGGAAAAGGTCGCCCACGTTGGGGAGAATCTGCTGACTCGCTTACGGGACGGGCTGCTCACGCTCAATCCCGAGATCACCACCGCGTTGCTGGGCATGGTGGATGCGGTTCGCCAAATGCTGAAGGAAATTCAATCGACTGGCCAGGATGGCGAGGTCGATTACCCGGAACTGCGGGAAACCCTGACGCGGCTGCAGCAGGCGGGGGCGAACGCGGCCCCGCAGACGGTCGCGGGGGACTCACCGGCTCACCAGGAAATTCCGCTGCCCGCGCCGAAGGAAGCGGTCGCTGCGGCGGCCGCCAAGGTCCAGCCCCAAGGAGCAATCAGCGGGCAGCTCCTGGAGCCTGCGCCGCTGCGCGCCCCGGAAGCGGAGCCGGCCAGGCCCGACGAGGTGACTGGGGCCCAGCCAACCCCGGAATCCCGGCATCGCGACACGGCGGCAGACACGATCCGCGTGGGCGTCAACGTCCTGGATAAGTTGATGACTCTGGTGGGGGAACTGGTGCTGGCGCGCAACCAGCTCCTGCAAATCTCGAACACGGTCGACGACACGAGCCTTCAGGCCGTCTCTCAGAGGATGAACCTGATTGCCACTGAGTTGCAAGAACAGGTCATGAAGACCCGTATGCAACCCATCGGGAACATTTGGGGTCAGTTTCCGCGGACGGTACGGGATGTTGCACTCGGTTGTGGCAAAAAGGTGGGCATTGAAATGGAAGGCAAGGAAACCGAGCTCGACAAAACCATCATCGAGGCGATCAAAGATCCGCTCACCCATCTGGTGCGCAACTCCGTGGACCATGGCATCGAACTTCCCGAGGACCGTGTGAAAGCAGGAAAGAACCCGGTCGGTCGCCTGATTCTGCGCGCCTTTCACGAAGGCGGTCAGGTCAATATCGAGATCAGCGACGATGGCGCGGGCCTGAACGTGGAGCGTATCCGCAAAAAGGCGGTCGACCGCGGGGTGATCACCGCCGACCAGGCGGCCCGCATGACCGAACGGGAAATCTTCAATTTGATTTTCCTTCCCGGATTCTCCACCGCGGACAAGGTGACCAACGTATCCGGCCGCGGCGTTGGCATGGATGTGGTGAAAACAAACGTGGAAAGAATCGGGGGCACCGTAGACGTTCAGTCCGGCCTGGGCCGAGGCACCACCGTGCGGGTAAAGATTCCCTTGACCCTGGCCATCATCCCCGCGCTGGTGGTCACCTGCGGCGGCGATCGCTACGCGATTCCCCAGGTGAGCTTGCTCGAACTGGTTCGTCTCGAGGCCGATGAGGTGCCCAAGGGCATCGAATTGGTCCATGGCGCGCCCGTTTACCGGCTCCGCGGACGACTGCTGCCTCTCGTCTATCTCAGCCATGAGCTGAAACTCGCCCCCGATGCACGCCCTGCGACGGAACAGGACGGCGCGGTCAACATCGTTGTCCTGCAGGCCGATGAGAGGCAATTCGGACTAGTGGTAGACCAGATCAACGACACCGAAGAAATCGTAGTCAAGCCGCTGCGCAAACAGCTCAAGACAGTGAAGACGTTTGCCGGCTCGAGCATTATGGGGGACGGCAAAGTGGCCCTCATTCTGGACGTGCTCGGCCTGGCACAACGCGCCAGCGTGGTTACCGAAACGCGGGACCGCGCCCTGTCGGACAAGGCTACAGAAACGGCTACGACGGAGGGCGAGAAGCAAGCCTTCCTGCTTTTCGCCGGCATCGGCGATTCGCGCATGGCCATTCCGCTGAGTGCCTTGGCGCGGCTGGAAGAGTTCCCGGTGGCGCAAGTGGAGATGTCCGGCAAACAGTGGGTAACGCAGTACCGGGGGCAGATCCTGACCTTGCTTCGCCTCAATACGGTAATGGAAGAACGGCGCAGCAGGCTGCGCGCGCTGCAAGTTCCACCCGCCCTCGACGCCGGACCTCTTCAGGTGTTGGTACTAAACCATGAAGGAAAATCTTTCGGCCTGGTCGTCGAGCAAATTCTGGACATAGTCGAGGACAAGGCGGACGTGAGATCGGCCGCGACCCGTCCCTCCGTCCTCTATTCGGTCGTGATCGGCGACCGCGTTACCGAATTACTCGATATCCCAGCCATTCTGCGCGGCACAGAGTTAAAGCAGACGACGACGCTGGAACCGGTAACAGGATCCTCCGAGGTTACGAGCAAGACCCTCGCGAACACTTCACAGTTTTGCACGTTCTATCTGGACAAGATGCTGTTCGGGGTGGAATTGAAGGGAGTCCAGGAAGTCATCCGTTCGCTCGACATGACGCAGGTTCCGTTGGCGCCTGGGGTGGTTAGCGGCCTCATTAACTTGCGCGGGCAAATCGTCACCGCCGTTGATCTGCGGCGGCGACTGGAACTGGAACCCGGCCCGCCGGGCCTGAAGTCCATGAACGTGGTGGTGCGGTCCGAGGACGGCGCAGTCAGCCTGTTGGTGGATGAAATCGGCGACGTGGTCGAGGTGGAGGAATCCAGCTTCGAACCGCCTCCTGAAACTCTGCGCGGCTTGGTCCGGACCATGATACTGGGCGTCCACAAACTGCAGGACCGGCTCATGCTTGTGCTGGATATCGAAAAGGCATGTGAGATGACGGGAGTGGCGAAGACAATGGCTACAACCCTTGGCTGACCTCCCTGCGTGTGCCAACACACCAATATGGAAGGGAAATCAATCCCAATCGCATCTCGCGCCAGGCAGACAGATTCATTGGCCGCTCGAAAGCAAGGTGCTTGGAAGGCATACCACAACGCTTCCTGATGGGTATGCGAGCTTCGTATCTCATTCACTCACTGGCGCAAAGCCGAAAGCGAGGAGACAAAATGAAACTAACACTCGGAAAAAAATTGGGACTGGGCTTTGGAGTGATTCTCGCTTTCATGGTTCTTAGCGCGATCCTCACCGATATGAAAGCGAGCGCCATCAGGGAAACGCAGCAGCGTATCACGGCTGTACGGGTGCCCACTATCTCCGCCGCAAAGGACTTGCAGAGAGACCTGAATCAGACGCAGAGCAAAGGTCGCCAAGTCATCCTTGCCGGAAGCGACTCAGCTCGATCGGAGCCTGCTAAGAAAAGCTTCGATTCGGCGTGGGATGACATTGGGAAGGATGTCGCAAAACTGGAGGAGTTGTCTCCCGGATGGACTCTGCAGGTCAACCGCGACCGGTTTGCCAAGACGAAGGAGATGCTTCCCAGCCTCCGTGAAAGCCAGGAAAGGTTCATGAAGCAAGCTGCGAGCGGCCAGCGCAATGCCGTCGGCGACGCGGGAAACGACTTTGCCGACCAGGCGACTGTAGTCACCGAGGCGATCAAGAAACCCCTCGGGGAGATGGTGGACTCCTTCGCAGAGTTAATAAGCAAGAACGTTGTCGAGATGGATGCGCAGAACCAGTCGATGATCTGGACCATGATCATAGCCACTCTGGGGGCCCTGGGCCTTGGAATTTTCGTTGCCATTTTCCTGAGCCGCGGCATTTCCGGCGCTACTCAAGCGGTTCTGGTCCAGGCCGAGGCTATCGCAGACGGCGATTTGACTCGTG
>Ga0187875_10000078_pt1 | contig 86842 bp, 78 predicted proteins | sample June2016WEW_17_1_2_FD_132978 | JGI IMG/M metagenome (GOLD analysis project Ga0187875, IMG submission 132978) | Peatland microbial communities from SPRUCE experiment site at the Marcell Experimental Forest, Minnesota, USA - June2016WEW_17_10 | ecosystem: Environmental > Terrestrial > Soil >... | reverse complement strand
ACGTCCCCACTTTGTTTTCTTACCTTTATCGGAAACCCGCGTCTTTAGTGGCTTTCCTCAGGTTCAATCGATTCGCCGGCGTCGCCCGTTTCAACCTTCCAACCATCAGGTACCACATACTGTCGATTTTGGGTGAGGAAAGACGACCCCCTAAGTTATTGATTTTGCGTGGCTGAGGGATCGGAAAACTGGAGACCGTTTTGGAACGGGGGCGCCAGGCCTCTGTCAGCGGCCGGACAGCCGAATCACTTACGTACTTACGCACGGTGCGGGTATACTGCGGAGTCAACGAGGAAGAGAGCTAATGGCGACCAAGAAGAGAGGTCGTAGTTTAAGTAAGCACGCGGCTGGCACGCATCGCGCAGGAGGCGGCGCGGGAGAGAAGCCCATCGCACTGACCCTTAAGGTTGACAGCGTCACATACGTTCGCCTGAGCACGCTCCGGGCGACCCAGAGGCGGACGAACCAAGACATTCTCCGGCAGGCCTTAGAAGAATACCTTGACCGGGCGGGAGCTTAGAAGCACAAGCAGCGGAGGTTTTAGATGGCGACTCGCCGCCAGGGTTCTACCATCTGCGACGACCTGCTCCGTCCCGGACGGCTTTGGTCGAGGCAGGATGTTTTCACGAAGATCTCCGGTCCCGAAAGCGCCTGGCGTCAACGTCTGTCAGAGTGGATGGAGGAGAACGCTAGAGTGGTCTGGAAAGTTTGCGAAGAAACGCACTTGCCCCAATTTTCATCACAGCCCTCCGGATTCACCGAATGTTCGGTAGGAAGCCTCATATGGAAATTAGAAACTTCAGACTTGGCCATCATCTCGTCGCATTCTCGATGTGATGGGGCAGAGTGAAAGATTTAAGAAACTGCGTTTGGCGAAAACGCCAGAGGAAGATGCGGAAGTCGGCGAGGTAGTTCGACAAACGGCTGGTTTCGTTCTTGATCTCAGACGAGTGTTTGACGAGCAATTCACGGCCTTTGAAGCTGGTTCACCGAACATAAAGCGGCACACTAAAGAACCGCTTCGTCCGCACTTTATCGGGATTTCCGATTCGCTAATCACGTCCGTTCCCCTTAGGAATGATGGTGGTGATCTAGTCGGAATTGTGACCGTTTATTCCGCACTGTCCGCCGCTGCGGTCGTCATGCTCACATCTCTGGCCAGCAAACACCCGCTTCGAGGTGGTATTGATGTGGGATTCGCGGTGGAAATGGGGCCACAGGAGGTCTATGGTACCGCGCTGGCGCGCGCCTACGAGCTGGAATCCAAAGAGGCGCAATATCCCCGCATTCTGATTGGCGATGAGCTGTGGCGCTATTTTAATGCAGCAATTGCGCATTTTGAAAAGCAGGATACGCCAGTCGCGCGTTCGATCACCGTCATTACCAAGAAAATGCTGGAGCTTGTGGCGACGGATGGGGACGGAAAGCGAATCCTGGACTACCTCGGCCAGACGATACTAGATAATGCGGGCCCCGGAGGGAGGCACCGCGACTATATGGTGAAGCCAGCCTACGATTTTGTTCTGGCCGAGCAAAAGCGCATCAAAACGACCGGGGATGCGAAACTGATTGCGCGATATGACTTGTTTCGAGCTTATTTCGAATCTCGCCTGCGACTGTGGGGCATCGAAGTTCAAAAGGATTAGCCGATCCGTTTTCTTCGGAAGCTCTGCTGTTTTTGCTTGGGAAATATGGACTCTACGTGTTGGGCATTGGATAGTTTCGTTCGGAAGTTTGCGAAGAGCGGCCGGCTCTAAATCGGGATGGGAGCGTGTAGAACAACCGGAAAAGCGCGATTATTTAGTCTTTTTTCGGCCTTTGAGCGCCAATACTTTAATAATCCTCTACTGGACAACCTCGTTTCCGTTTTCGTCCAGCCCCATCTTCAACCACGCCTCACGCTGTACTTCGTCTAAGCGGTCTTCAGCTTCCTTAATCCAGTGACGGTACGTCTTGCGGATTTCCTTGGACGACGTGCCCACCATGTCCGCCACATCGTCAACATGCACACCAGCCGAAAGCCACTCAGTGATTCTGAAATGCCTAAAGCCATGCGGAGTGGTCTTGACTGCCGCATCTTTTATGACTTTGTTGACCCGCTCACGCCATTGCGGATATGTGCCGGCGAATGCAGGTTCGCCCAGAGCCTCAAGCTGCTTCGCTAATGACTCGCTGATGCGCACCCGGTAGCGTTCGTTGGTCTTGGTGCGATTGCCACGAATGACCCTGCCCTGAATCACCGGACCACGCTCCGGCTTCGACAGCCTGTATTTCTCGGCGTCCTCCTGTGACATCCCGAACTTTATAGCATCGACCAGCGCCATCGCTGTCTCACGCATCAACTGGCACAGGAGCCGGACTTGTCCCGTGGCGGTCGCCAGAATCTTCTCGACCTGCTTCTTGGTTGGCGGCTTAACCTCCGCCTTATCGTAGCGGATGCGAAACTGTGGATTCGTCTTGGGGTTCGGGATTGGAGACTTCTCGATGTAGCCCATCCCCGCCGCCCACGAAAAGAAACCACTAATCACAGACCAGTGGACACTCAAGCTGCTGCTGTCCCCGCTACGGAACGGCAGCGTCAAACGCCATTTGATGACCTTGTCGGTGGAGAGAGCGGTTAGGAGCAGAATGTTGTTTTTCTCGCACCACTTCACGAGCTTGCCGCCCATCAGTTTCGCCTTGGTATTGTCGAAGTCGTTCTGTTCACGGAATTCGTACCACTCCTGAAGTGCTGCTTCGACGGTCGTGCCTTTGGGCACTACTTTGCCCTCGGCGAAGACCTTCAGGCGCCTCTCCAAGTCCTTGACTTTGGACTGCGCTTCAGACCAGCTACGGGTCTCCAAAGACCATTTGTTCTGGTAGGTGAGCTTCTTGCCCTCGAATACGCCGGGCGCCCCCTTCCAGACGAATTGAACATGCAACGGGCAGCCGCACCGGGGGTCGTAGCGGTTGGCGCTCTCGCAAACGTCCGTGTTGTGACGCCTCCAAACGGTGAATGTCATGAGGTCTCCTCCCCTTCCGAATATGGGTTCTGGGGAAACCCCCCACGGGGGAGTTAGGACAATCGTAGGGACAGTTCGGAGGCGAAGTCAAGATTACTCAGGTTTTATGCGGGAAAAGAATGGCTCCTCAGGTAGGACTCGAACCTACAACCCTTCGGTTAACAGCCGAATGCTCTGCCATTGAGCTACTGAGGAGTGTGGTGAAGCGTGCGCGGAGCGCGCGCTTGCTGAACGTTTTTATCATAACATTTCGCGGGACGGGTGAAAACAGTGGTGTGGTTTTTTGGTAGGCTATCGGGTTGCGAGGTGAGTGATGAGTGCAGTGGGTTTGATGATTGCTTCGGTGTTTCTTTTGGCGGGAGCGGCGTTTGCCGGAAATGACGTGAAGTCTTCCGCGCCCGCGCAGATGCCCCAGGCGGAGAAGCGTCCGCTCGAAGAGACGTTGCATGGAGTGAAGATCGTCGATAACTACCGGTGGCTCGAGGATGGGGCGAGTCCCGACACCCAGAAGTGGGTTGCGGAAGAGATGTCGTACACCCGCTCTCTGCTTGATCCGCTGCCGGGGCGGGATGCGATTCACAAGCGGCTGACGGAACTGCTGAGCATCGGCAGCATCAGCTCGCCGCAGATTGGCGGGAAATATTATTTCTACACGCGCCGCGAGGGCATGCAGAACCAGCCCATCGTCTATGTGCGCGAGAGCGTCGACGGAAAAGATCGCGTGCTGCTGGATGTGAATCAGCTCGCTGCGGACGGCACCATCGCGCTCGATTGGTACCGGCCTTCGGAGAACGGAAAGTATCTGGTGTATGGCACCTCGCCGAGCGGCTCGGAGATGAGCACGCTACACATCATCGAAACCAAAACCGGCGGCGCCCTATCCGACACGATCGAGCGTACGCGCGCGTGCAGCATTGCCTGGATGCCCGACAACTCTGGATTTTATTACACCCGTTATCCGAAAAAAGGCGACGTTCCCGAAGGCCAGGAGATGTACAACCGGCGCGTGTTCTATCACGAACTGGGAACCGATCCCGAGACCGACCTGAAAATTTTCGGCGAGGGCCGCGACCCTGAAGACTGGCCCAACGTGAGTCTCGACAATGATGGCCGCCTGCTCCTGATCACTGTCGAACAAGGCTGGACCAAGTCTGAGCTGTTCTTGATGGATCTGAAAAAAGGCACGCCGCCCACCCGCATCACCACCGGCAAGAATTTTCTCTATAGCGGTTCGGTCTACAACGGACGCGTTTACATCGTCACCAACGAGGATGCCCCACGTTACCGCGTCTTCGTAACCGAAGCCGGCGACTACGAGCGCGACAATTGGAAAGAAATCATTTCCCAGACGGACGCGGTTCTGCAGGGCGCAGCCGTGTGGGGCGGGAAGATTTTTGCACAGTACGAACAGAACGCAACTTCCCAGTTAAAGATTTTCGGTATCGCCGGAGACAAAATCAGCGATCTCACGCTTCCCGCGCTGGGCACGGTCTTCGGCTCGGACGGAAAATGGAATCGCGACGAGATTTTCTATGGCTTTCTGTCGTTCACCGTTCCTCCCACGGTTTATCGCTACGACATGAAGACCAAAGCGACATCGCTTTGGGCCAAGGTGGATGCGCCGTCGATTGATCCGGCAGCGTATGAGGTCAATCAGGAGTGGTACCACTCGAAGGATGGCACGCGTGTCCCCATGTTCATCGTGAACAAGAAAGGATTGAAGAAGGACGGCCTCAATCCCACGCTGCTTACGGCTTATGGCGGATTCAATGTAAGCCTGACGCCAGATTTCAAGCGGCAGGCCTATCTGTGGATGGAGCATGGTGGGGTCTACGCGGTAGCGAATCTACGCGGCGGCGCCGAGTTTGGAGAAGACTGGCATCGCGCCGGAATGCTCGACAAGAAGCAAAATGTTTTCGATGACATGATCGCCGCCGCCGAACATCTCATTGCAGAAAAATATACTGACAAGGATCATCTCGCCATTCAGGGCGGCTCCAATGGCGGCCTGCTGATGGGCGCGATGATCACCCAGCGTCCCGATTTGTTTCGCGCCGTGGTCTGCCAAGTTCCCCTGCTCGACATGCTGCGCTATCAGAATTTCCAGATCGCCAAGCTGTGGATTCCAGAGTACGGCAGCTCCGATAATCCCGAGCAATTCAAGTGGCTCTATGCCTATTCCCCGTATCACCACGTAAAGCAGGGAACGGAATATCCCGCGATCTTATTTATGACGGCGGACACGGATACCCGCGTCGATCCCATGCACGCCAAGAAGATGGCGGCGGAGATGCAAGCCGAGGCGAAGAACGGCTCAAGCAAGACGCGTCCGATCTTGCTGCGGATCGAGAGCAAGGCGGGACATGGGGCAGGGAAGCCGGTGACCAAGCAAATCGAGGAGTTCACGGATGTGTATTCGTTTTTGTTTTGGCAGTTGGGGATGCAGGAGTAGGCCCAGCGCCTCGCCCTGCGGGGTCGTGTTGAGTTGTAGTCCCGGGCGGCTTTGCCCGAAAAAACACAGGGTCGTCTTCTAGACGTGGGAGAAGTATCGGGAGGCTTGGGAGTGGTGGGAGGATGGTCCGGTCAAGGGCAGCGGGTGACGGCGTTGGTGGGAGCGCTTTGGATGGGTTCGTAGGGCACATACACCGGTTCCCAGATATTGGCTTCAATTTCGCGAGTCAGACTCTCCTCGCCGGAAACCTGAGCTTGTCCATCTTTGATCGCCTGTCTGCCGACGGCCTGCGCGATGGAGCGACTGAGATGGCGCGACTCCGCAAATGAAGGCAGAAGGTTGGCCTGCTTATCCTTTTGCGTGGGGCAGAGACGCGCCAGTTCCTTAGCCGCGGCCATGATCATCGTGTCGGTAACCCGTTTGGCCTTGGAGGCAACGATGCCCAGCGCGAGCCCGGGAAAGATGTAAGAGTTATTACTCTGATCGATGTAAATCTTCTTTCCGCCAAAATTGACAGGCTCGAACGGACTGCCAGTACCGATCAGGGTCCGTCCCTCCGTCCAGTTGAGAAGGTCCTGAGGAGTGGCTTCGCTGCGTGAAGTGGGATTGGAGAGCGGGAAGATGATTGGACGAGTCGTGTTCCTGGCCATTTCGCGCACTGCCGGTTCGGTGAAGGCTCCAGCTTGACCGGAGACGCCGATGAGAACTGACGGCTTGGCATGGCGGATCACATCGAGCAATGTGATCTCTCCATTGGGTGGTCGCCAAGTTTGCACTTCCTGCTCTTTGCGCGCGTAAGGCATTTGCTCAGGACGCACGTCTTTGCCATTTTCGGTGACGAGCCCGTATCGGTCGATGGCGTAAAAGTGCTTGCGAGCTTCCTGCTCGGTGAGACCTTTGTCCTGCATCAGCTGCGACAAAAGGTTGGCGATGCCGATGCCCGCTGTTCCGAAGCCGAGGACCACGATCTTCTGCTGCTCGAGCGGCACGCCGGTGAGGTTGCTGGCGGAGAGCAGTGCGGCGGTTGCCACGGCGGCGGTGCCTTGAATGTCGTCGTTGAAGGTGCAGAGCTGGTCCTTGTAACGAGCCAGGAGGCGGGCGGCATTCGAACCGGCGAAGTCCTCCCATTGCAGAAGAACCAGCGGCCAGCGCTTTTTCACTCTGTTCACAAAAACGTCGACGAAAGCGTCGTAGGCCTCGCCACGAACCCGATGATGCCGCCATCCCATGTAAAGTGGACTCTTTAACCGGTCCTCATTGTCGGTGCCGACATCAAGTAGAACCGGAAGACAATGTTCGGGATGAATTCCGCCGAGCGCCGTGTAGAGCGCCATCTTGCCGATCGGAATACCCATTCCTCCCGCCCCTTGATCGCCCAGCCCCAGGATTCGCTCGCCATCGCTGACCACAATGCACTTCACGCCGTTGTAGCGCGAGTGGCTGAGGATCTTTTCGATGCGATCTTTATTGGGATAACTGAGGAACAGACCTCGGGGCTTCCTCCAAATCTCGCTGAAGCGCTGGCAGCCTTCCCCGACAGTAGGCGTGTAGACGACCGGAAGCATCTCTTCGACATGGCGCAGCAGCAGCGCGTAGAACAGAGTTTCGTTCGTATCCTGCAGGTCGCGGAGAAAGCTGTATTTATTGAAAGCGGTCGGCTGGTCGCGCAAGGCCTGAAGCCGGCGGTCGATCTGCTCCTCGAGAGTCCCTACATGCGGCGGCAATAAACCGTGCAGATCGAAGACGTCGCGTTCGTGATCCGTGAAGGCAGTTCCTTTATTGAGTCGCGGAGAATTGATCAGGTTAAATCCTGAGAGAGAAACATGGCAGATTTTGCTGCTTGCCGTGGGCTGCCGTTGGCCGTTCGTTTCCATTGTTCCAGTTTAGCGCTGACCAGCTTCGACTCGATGCAAAAGAACGCCGAGGCTTGGCGGAGAAACGAATCGGCCTAGCGAATGGGAAGCGCATACATGAGTCCGCCCTGCGTCCAGAGATTGTTGGCGCCGCGAGGCAGCTTCATCACCGACCCCGAGCCGAGGTCGCGCTCAAACATCTCGCCATAGTTGCCCACGGCTTCGATGACACGAGCGGCCCAGGCATCATCGAGCCCGACAAATTGCCCGTAGCCGCGCTGAACTCCTAGCAGACGCCGGACCACGGTGTCGTCGCTCTTCTTCATTTCGGAGACATTCGCCTCCGCTATTCCGCTCTCCTCGGCTTGGATCAAGGCTTCGACCGTCCAGTCGACGATGGCGGCCCATTGCGGATCGTCGAGGGTGTAGGTGGGCGCCAAGGGATCTTTAGCGATAACATCGGGAAGGATTTCAAAGTTTTTTGCCATGCTCTTAAAGGCGAGTCGCTCGTAAGCCAGTTGTGAGACGTCGGCGGTGACGGCGGCGCAGTTGCCGGTGATGAACGCCGCTTCCATCTCACCCTCCTCCTGGAAGGGGAATGGCAGCCACTTGATCTTCTCGCGCCTCATATAACTTTCAACCTGAGCCTCGATCTCGGTGCCGCTGATGAAGCAGGTTTTCTTCCCCGCGAGCTGCCTCGGGGATGTGATTCCCATGGCCTTATTCACAAGAAAGCCCTGGTAGTCATAGAAAATGGGCCGCGCGAAGCCGAAGCCCTTGGTCGCCGAATTGGTAAAGGTAGGAGATCCGGTGGCGAGAAGCGCGATCTCGCCGGACTTGAGGGCTTTCAGCGCGTCCTGCTCGTCGCGAAAGGATACTACGGTGAATTTGGCGTTCGCTCCGAGCACTGCGACGGCAACTGCCTTACAGATATCCACATCGAAAACGGAATGATTCCCGTGCGCATCCTGGGTGGAGTATTCGGGCTCTTCCGTGTTGACTCCGCAAGAGAGCGCGGCAGCGGCTTTAACCCGATCAACTGTCGAACCGGCAAAGACTGTTGGGACAGATCCGATTATCAAACATGCAATTGAAAATATAAGTGCTGAGATCCTGCTCACAATTATATTCTCCCTTCTCCGACACAAATAACAGCATGCAACAAGCCGGCGGCCGGAAAAAATCCGGTCGCCGGGATATGGTTGGGAAAGACTCTAGTTCGACGGCCAGCCACCCTCTGACGGTACTCCGGGATTGGTACTGGGACGAGGATTGAAGTCTGCCGGAGCTGGATCGATCACTACTCCGTTGACCAGGTCGGTTGGCGTGATCTGCAGGGCGCGGCAGCCTTGTCCACCGGCGTGGGGAAGGCTCAAAACTTCAGCCGCCGGAATGCTCGCGTACTGCGCCGTCAACAGCGGAGTTACATGAGTCAAGCGGCCATTGTCGAAGGCGGTGAATAGGTCGCCCACGCCAGGAGTACCGGCGTCGGACGGGCCAAGGTAGCTCTGGCCATAGGTCTTCTTGCCCAGAGCGCGAGCCGAGGCTTCGTCGGGAAGTTCGGCGAGCGGAGTTAGGTTGAACAGCTCATCGATGAACTTGATGATCGAGCCATGCTCAGTGGCTTCGTGGGAGATTGCGTGGGCCACAGCGTAAGGCGAGATCACGATAGCGGGAATGCGCGGACCCTGGTCAAGAGCGGCTCCAAGCGGATCCCACGACCGGATCGCCGGTTGTGTGTGATCGTAGAGGCCATCGGTTTCATCGTAAGTAATAATGATGGCGCTGTGCGACCAGTAGGGACTGCTGGCGATCGCATTGATCGAATCGGCCAGAAGGGCCTCACTGATCTGCGCGTCGGAGTAGCCTGGGTGATCGTCATTGCCGGCGTAGGCGGCTTTGACGGCCGGGCTGGGTGAACGGGGAACCAGGCCATCGAGGTTGCCATACCCGCCGCGGACATAAAACACGCCGCCTTCCGCCGGCAGCGCCTTGTTGACGATCGCGGTGTAGAAATCGCCGAGACCCTTCAAGTGAGACGCCGTCTCGCCCAGATTGTTCGCTTCATATCCGAAGTACTGCGGACCGTTGTGATGAGCGATATAGTCGAGATTGGTCGGTGGACCAGCAGGGTCCGTGGGCTCGTGATCATATCCTTCCTGGAACCAACCCCAATGTACCGGCCCGTTCGGGCTGCCAGCAATTTTCTTGATGTCGGCTTGCACATCGAGAAGGTCGAAGGAGGGATTGAGGTCGTTGGCCGTGATGCTCTCAATATGGTTTCCCATAAAGGAGAGGGGCAAACTGGCAAACGTCAGATTGGATGCGGGATTCGAGCTTACGCCGCCCGGGTTGTCGACCGGCTGCTTTTGGTTCGGAGGGGTAAAGATATCCAGAGCCGATCCCCAGAATGGTTGCGGATCGCCGACAACCGGGAGTTGCGCGTTTGTGGTGTTGGCGTTGAGACCCAATTCAGGATGCTTCACCCACTGCGTCATCCCGGATTGACCGGCGATCATGGCAATAGCGTTTGGCGTCGAAGGGCCGATCACGGTGTCAAAGAAGTTATCGAAAAGCGTGAAGCGATCCGCATAGTTCCAGAGAAATGGAGCGGTGTCGCAATCCACATGGCTGACCACTAACTCGCCTTTTTGCACCTGTTTCTCAGTCGGTAGCGCCCCGGTATAGGTGAATCCATCGGGGCCCGCGGTAAACGTTCCGATCAGCCCTTCTTCGGTGAAGGCGTAGCGATCATTCCGGGCGACGTTGTTGTTATTCACGTCCAGCTTGGCGTCGATGCCGACATGGGAGTGATTCACCGAATCCGTATCTTCGGGATAGAGCAGCACGGGGCTACCGTTGACCGTGACCGACTGAGGAATCTTGAATGGAGAAATTGTACCGACAGAGCCGTCGGTCAGAACGATTGGCTGGACAAATCCGGGCGTCTGGGCGGCGGGCTGAGAGAAAAGGCCGCGGGCTCCAGGGTAGGTACCGAAGTAGAAATCAAAGGATCGGTTCTCCTGAAACAGAACGAAGACGTACTTTATGTTTTTCTGCAGCAGGGCGAGCTTTTGAGCATGGGTAAGATTAGGCGCGCTCTCGATCCTGCTGGTGTAACGGGCGACTTCCGCGCTTGATCGCGGTGCAATTTCGACGAGTTTCTTCTGGTCGTCCATCCCATCATTTCTCGGGGTTTGGGCCAGCGTGGCGACTGGCTGCATGGCCAATGCGGCCACTAACAGCGATGCGCAACCGGACTTCAACCATTCTTTGATTTGCATACATTTATTCCTCTCTATGATCGAAAGCTCTCGGCTTCTAAGTCGTTCGCCGGTGGATGGCTGTTCCGGCGAGGAAAGACTCCGCGAATCATTGGAACGGCTGTATGTGAATGGGACATTGAGATGGCGTGAATAGTTGATGAAAATCTTGTAAGCACCGAAAACCGCAGATCTCGGCGACTTGTTGAGGAGTGAGGTAAAGAAGTTGGAGGAGTGCTCAGGGGCTGGATCGATGCCCCGGCCGGCTGTTTCGCTGTGGACGGTGATCAACCTCAAGTGGAGAGCGCGGTGCGTGCTTCAGGCTCCAACAGCCACGTTTGATTTTGCCGCGATCGTCTTGGCAATGGCGGCAAGGCGCTGATAGGACTGCAGACGATCCGAGTGCTCATACGTATCCGTCACCACGATCAATTCATCGACCCCGGCGTCGCCTACTAACTTCTCGAGCCCAGCCTTTACCGTGGCATCGGATCCGATGATCGCCGCGCCCAGTTTGTTCTCGACGGCCGTGCGTTCCCAGTCCTGCCAGAGTGGCTCCATGGAATCAACTGGTGGTAGTAACTCGACCGGCTGGTTTCGGATCAGCCGCAGAAAGCGCTGCTGCGGAGTGGTGAATAAGCGGCGGGCGGCGGCGTTCGTCTCTGCCGCAATCACCTGCACCCCCACCATGAAATATGGCTTTCGGAGAACGTCGCTAGGTCGGAACCGCTCGCGGTAGAGTTGCGCCGCGACGTACAGATATTCCGGAGCAAAGTGCGCCGCGAATGCAAACGGTAGGCCCAGAGTCCCCGCCAGCTGCGCGCTGAAGCCGCTCGACCCCAGCAATGTGATGGGCATTTTGCTGCCTTGCCCGGGAATCGCTTTCACTACTTGTCCCGGCTTCTCGGGTCCGAGGTAGGTGCGCAGTTCGTCGAGCAGTGCCGGGAAATCTTCTCCGCTTTGGTGCAGATCGCGTCGAAGTGCCCGCATGGTCTGAAAGTCGCCGCCCGGAGCGCGTCCCAGCCCGAGATCGATTCGCCCCGGATAAATTGCCTCTAGTGTGCCAAACTGTTCCGCCACTACGAGCGGCGCATGATTGGGCAGCATGACTCCGCCGCTGCCTACGCGAATCGTTTTTGTCGCGGACGCCACATGACCGATGAGAACGGCAGTGGCGGAACAAGCGAGTCCAGGAATGGAGTGATGTTCTGCCAGCCAGTAGCGCTTGTATCCCAACGTCTCTACGTGCTGCGCCAGGTCGACAGAGCGGGCAATCGCGCTGCCCGCGGCCTCGCCCAGCCGCATGCCTACCAGATCCAATACGGAAACAGCTAGCCCATTCTGCATGTGAAGTTAGATGAAGCAGCAGGAAAAGCGATGCGAACCGGACTACTGGTAAGTGAAGGTTAAGTCGTCCAGGTAAACCGTGCAGGACGATTGTTGAGAGTTTCCATCCATCTGATCGTTGATCCCAGGTTGGATCATGGTCAGGTCATGCTCGGGCACCAGGTAAGTCTCGGCTTCGGGACGCACCCTTTCGTCGGTGGTGACGATGATGACAGCGTAACGGTCGGCTTCGGTCCGGGCAGTAGGTGAGCGCATGAGCGTTTCTTGGCGCGCCCGATTATGGCAAGTTTCTTGCCCCTTCGGGATGACATATTTATCTCTGCCCGATCAGAATGCCATCGAACTTGCAAAACCTCGATGCTTCCCGTAATTTGCAACCCGCTCTGAATCGGCGGCGGAGGATAGTTTGGACATCAACGTCCGAAAGCGCTCGCAAGTGCAGGTGATCCAGCTGCGTGGAGCTCTCCGCATGGGCCCTGCGGTGGACAACTTACGCCAGACCATGGACGAAGCGCTCAGCAACGGCGACACGCGAATGGTTATGAACCTCTCGGAGGTTCCCATGGTGGATTTCAGCGGAATTGGCTTGCTGGTGCGCTATCTGGCGGTGATCAAGCAGAAGGTGGGAACCTCAAGCTCGCGCAACCCTCGAAATTCGCCGTGCAGACCTTGCGCCTGGTGGGCGTTCTCAATCTGTTCGAGATTTTTTATAACGACGACGCTGCGGTGGAGTTTTTTGTTTAGAGCGTCCCCGATGGTAGATTCCAAAACCAAATGAGCCTCTATGCTGGCTGACTTCAGTAGTGTCCCGGAAAGCAGCGAATTATCGGAACGGCTCGACCTCAGCGTGCCTGCCGATGCCGAGGCGATCGCTCGTGGGGTGGACGCCATCTCGGAAACCCTGGAAGGTCTCGAGGTCCCCGAGCAGAAGCGACTTGAGGTAGCGCTGGCCGTACAGGAGGCATTAGCGAATGTCGTCGTTCACGGATGTGGCAATGACCCGTCAAAGGAGGTTCGGGGTCGCTTGCCGTCGAATCTGGAGGGCCGAATCTTAATCTCTGTGACGGATCCCGGTCCAGGCTTCAGTCCAGAACGTCTGCCCGATCCGAAGCGGCAAGAGAATGTGTACGCCGACCACGGACGCGGCGTTTACTTGATCCGCCAGCTCATGGACGAAGTTCAAATCGATCGTCCTGGAAATGAAATCAGGATGTGAAGTATTAGTTGAGGATTTACTGCAGAGTTATTGCTCACCCTCACTGACGCCGGGTTGCAACCTACCTCAGGTCGTTCACCAGATACAAATCGGAAAGCGTGCGACCGTATTCGTAGACGTAATTGTTGCCGTCGGGAGTGATGAGGACGGAGCTAATGTCGGTCACGCCGGAGACGTCTGGAGGAACCAGCTGCTTCCAAAGCTGTTTGTGGCCGCTGGCCAGGTCCAGCCGGTTGACCGTGGCCGGGACTTCGCCGAGCCGGTAGACGAACAGAGAGCGGCCGTCGCCAGTCCATGAGATGGGGGCTTCTCCTGCATCCAGGCCGGGAATCGGTCGAATCTCACCGTTGTCTAGCGTGAGTAAGGCAGGTTTTTGGTCGGGAGTGACCAGCGCCACTTGCTTGCCGTCAGGAGAGATGGTGAACAGGCTACCGTTCACCCCTTCCTGGGTGATGGCTTTCGCCGCACCGCCGTCCAGGTCCTGCACGTAAAGCCGCACCCCCTTGCCGGGCTCGTCGGCGGAAAATAAGAGTCGCTTGCCGTCCGGGAACCAGTGGGCGTCGAGGCGATTGATTTGGTCATGAGTCAACTGCCTCGATTCTCCAGCACCTGTGGGGAGCAGGTTGAACTGAACGGGTGGCTTGGGCAGACCCGCCAACGCCCACTTCTGATCGGGGGACAAGGCAAAGCTTGATCCGTCGCCGAGCCGGATTGCCGGCGACCCATCGGTGCCTCGCAGATAGCTGGAATAGTTCTCGCCGCCCGCTTCGCCGGACTCCGTAAATAGAAGTTTCTTGCCATCCGGGGACAAATCCTTGGGCGCCGACCAGTCGAGCCAGGAGAGGTCTCGCTCCTTGCTGGTGCCGGCGGTCAGCCCGACCATTCCTACGCGGGGCACATCCCGCGTGATGAGCACGCGCCCGTCCTTCGCTACGTCCTGCAGGGTGAGCGTGCCGGGCTCACGGGCCAGAAGCCGCTCCTTGCCCGACAGGGTGACCGCAGAGAGATATCGCCCGTAGCCCAGGCGGGTGCTGGAAAACCAGATTTCGTTTCCGCTCGGAGACCAGCCCAGACCCCAGGCTGTTTCCCAGCCGGTGGATAAAGTCTTCTTCTTCCCGGAAAGATCGACGACCGCGATTGATCCTGCGTCGTCGCGGCGGACCGGGTGCTCGATAAAACCCACCACGTCTCCTTTCGGGCTGACACGTGGGTGGCTGAGCCATCCGCCGGTCTGATAGAGCACTTTGCCGATGGGATATTCGAGCCGGCTCAATCCGCCGAACTCACGCACGACGGCGAAGTTTGTGCCATCCGGCGACCAATCTGCCCACTGCACATTTTCCAGCACCTCGCGTGGGGCGCCGCCGCCCAGCGGCACTCGGCCCAGTGTGCCCGCGTTGATATAAGGATCAATGTTGTGACTGTTCAGCAGGACCGCCATCTCGCCTTCCGGAGAGATCGACAGCACCTCGGCCTTTGACAGGCCAAACGGGCGGGATTCGGGACTATCGGGCCGAGTCACCAGCAGTTCGATTGGATTGCCCTCCCAGGCCGCACTGTAAACGATGTTTTTCCCGTCCGGAGCAAAACGCGCCATGCGGATGGTGCCACCCCGAAAGGTTAACTGGTGGTAGGTCGGGGGCGTGATGCTGGAGGCCAGACCTTCGCGCTTTCCCAGAAGATATGCCGCTGCAATCAGGGCAAGAACAACGACCCCCAATGCTGGAGCGATGAGTCGCCACGGACGGGGCTTGCTGGAAGGTTGAACAGGTACTGTTCCCGGCGCATCGGGCTGTGTCGCGATCTTTGTGCTGGCGTGCGAATCGGCTTGCCGCTTTAGACGCTGGAGGTCAACCCGAAAGTCGGAGGCGGTCTGGTAGCGGAGTTTGAGATCCTTTTCCAGAGCTTTCTCGAGAATCTCGCTCATCTTTGGCGGAAGTTGAGGATTGAATTGCAATGGTGGCGCGGGGGCGCGATTAAGAATGGCATCGAATACCGCTGCACTGGTGGGACCGGAAAATGCCGGCCGGCCCGCGACCATTTCGTATAGAACGATGCCCAGCGAAAACAGGTCCGTGCGCCGATCGAGATCCTCGCCCATGGCCTGCTCCGGCGACATATACGCGATGGTTCCCACCGCCATGCCGGGACTGGTCAGGGCATCAACGTTAACCGCGGTAGGCATGGAGCTGGTGACACCGGCGTTTTTTGATTGTGCCTCGGCGGTGTATTTCGCCAAGCCAAAATCAAGGACTTTCGCCTGGCCGCTGCGCGTGATGAAAATGTTTGCCGGCTTGATATCGCGATGGACGATGCCTTGGGCGTGTGCTACATCGAGGGCGTCGGCGACTTGTACGGCGATCTCCAGGACCTCGCTGAGCCGCATCGCCTTCCCCTCGATGCGGTGCTTCAGCGTCTGCCCGTCGATATACTCCATGACAATGTAGGCAGACCCGCCTTCTTCTCCGATGTCATAGATGGTGCAAATATTGGGATGATTGAGTCCGGATGCCGCCTGTGCTTCGCGCCGGAAGCGTTCGAGAGCGGCGGGATCTTTCGCGGAATCGTCGGCCAGGAATTTCAATGCGACGGTGCGATGGAGACGGGAGTCCTCGGCCTTATACACGACTCCCATACCGCCGCCACCGAGCTTACCTGTGATCTTGTAGTGGGGAAATCGTCTGGCCGATCATTGGCCACGCAATCTTAGCGGGGCTGACATGCAGCGTCAATCGGGAATCCGTGAATGGCGCGGGCCAATTGCAAAAAAGCGCGGCGGTTTTTCCGCCGCCGCGCCACTGGCCACCGCCTTACGACTGCTTTTCCATAGTGAATGAGGTTGTGGTTCCGTGCTGCTTATCGTGGTACTCGGCATGGATCGACTTGCCATCGGGAGAGACCGTCATCCGGTAGACGGCAACAATTTTCCCATCGCGCTTGTCGGTCTCCTCGATGGTGCGGTCCCCAATCCGCTTAAGCGTAACCATCGTGTGGCCGGGGTCTCCCTGGATGGGATACTCTTTGCCGTCGAACTTCGCGTCATAGCTGTTGCCGTTCTGGTCAGACATCTTCAGTCCATCGGCTGTGCCCTGATAGGTCACGGTGAGACCGTTGCTGGAAATGCTATTGACCTTCTCCGTGCGCCACGAGCCCGACATCGCATGCGAGCCGGCCGGGCCCGGGCTCACACGCTTGGACGTCACCTCTCCAGTCACTGGCTGGGTTCCCGTCGTATCGGTGAACTTGTCGTTCAACGAGTTCCCGTCGGCGGAGACGGTCGCCGTGTCGCTATACATGACCTTCCCGTCTTTCTTTTCGATGATCTCGACCGAGCTGGCATTCACGACGTGAACCGCAATCGTGTCGCAGTAGGGATGGCCGGTCACCTTCTGATCGCTGCCATCGGCCTGCACCGACACTTTCGGAACACATGTCAAGCATTCGTACGTGTTGTTACTCAAGGAATATTGGTCAGGCTTGGTGGGAAATTTGGCAGTGTCCAGTTTGGTCATCCATGTTCCGTCGAACGGGGTCTGGGCGAACAATGTTGCTGCTGCCAACAGCACCACAGCAAACAGTAATTTTTTCATGAGACACCTCTCTCTGTCTGAGATTGTGGCAGCCCAGCAGAAAGGTTCGGCCCGGGTCACACGTGCACTCATGCGCTGGGCGGTCGGTTGGACGCGCAATTATAGCAATCTTTGACGCGGCGCAGAAATCGTCGATGTGGCGATGCCAATCCACAGATTTACAGCGCGCCCATGGCCGTCGGTCGTTAACTATGTAGGACTGCTAGCGGCAGTAACCGATCGGTGCGCCGCATCATTCTCCAGTCATATTCATAAGCGGTTCCGCAGAGCAGACAGATCTGATAGTGGTCACCCTTGGAGTCGATACGGGGCCAGGAAAACCGGTGCTGGCAGCCTCGACCGAAAACCAGCTTCAACAAGTTCATTGCCTTACTCCTTCATTCCGGCTCTTCCAGCTTTCGAGCCAGCGGCTAAAGAACGGTTTGGGTTGACTGTTGAGCAAATTCTGAAGCGTAGACAGGAGAATCTGAGGCGGTTGCGATTTCGAGAGGAATGTATCCACCGCCTCCAGCTTTTTCTGCGGTAGCGGTCCGTAGCCGGATAACAGCATGATGGGGACGTGCGACTTGGCGCTCTTCATCTTCTTGGCGACCACGTCACCCTTCATCCCGGGCATCTGGTAGTCGAGAACAACGGCGTCCACGGCGTGCGATTGGAACAATTTAAGGCCTTCGTCGCCGCCGGTTGCTTGCAGGACTTCGTATCCATTGTTCTCGAGGAACATTTTGCGACCGATGAGCCCATTCCAGTGGTCATCGATGCAAAGAATTGTTTTCAGCCGAGACATGACTGTTCAAAACTCCAGTTCGGCCAGAATTTGAGTATTGCAGAGGCGTACTTTCAGCCCAGAAAGGGCCAAAGTTTACCTAAAATGAAGTGGCGAGCAAATTGATTTGACTACCACGTTAACGAACGTTCAAATTACGAACGTCCACTTAGGGTGGCAGTTACCTGGGATCTGATCGTGAGACGGTTGCGATAGGGCGACGATTCATCCGTCGCGAGAGGATTACCAGGCCCGGTGTCTTTCCATCTGCCCGTGATCTTGGCGATTCTGCTCGAGGGAGGACTGGATCGCTGCTTGCAGTTTTTGCTGGTCGTCATTGAGGAGTCCGACGAACTTGAAGGGCTGAAGGCCCCAGGAGATGGGACACAACATTTCTGCCGCGCCAAGCACTGATCCTCTCCCGGTGAGAAACATCAACTTCACCTTGGAGCCTTGAACTAGCGGACTTGGCAAACAGAGCAACCCGCCGGTCAGGGAGATCACCTGTAATTTCCCTGAGACGCGACGACCGTTCTGGAAGCGAAGGACAGCAGGGGTGGTTTCCGCGAATGAAGTTCGCGGGGCGCGCCGTCGGGCGTCCGGTGGTGGAAAGTACGGCATGTGACTAAAGTTAAGTATGGGGGCTTTTCAACAAGAATGGGAGATTACGGAAGGACCAGTCTGGCTTGCCGGCAGGTCGCGACTGACCTCTGAAACCGCGACATCTCGGACGATTACCCGAGAATTATTTCGCCGGGAGCAAGGTTTTGGCCGCCCCCATATTGTCGTAACGGTCATAAACCCGTACGACCACCACGTGCTCGGAAGAAGATGAATCATCTTTGGCCGCTTCGGGCGTGGCTTTGAAGTCGTAATTCTCGGTCTTGGCGTCCGAAAGCTGGCCGATAGGCTCTACATACTTCCAGTCCCCGGCATCGACCGAGTATTCGGCGCGCTTGATGGGAGAAAAACCATCCAGTGCGCGGAACGTAACATGAATCCGGTCGCCTTCAAGGGCGGCAGATAGATTTTCGATGCGCGGAGCAGTGGTGTCGACCTCGAAGCGGCGGCTCTCTTTTGATGCGGTCAAGGCCTCGCCGGGCGAGTGCGAGGGCGCGTCGGAGGCGACCACTTTCACGGTGTAGCCGCCGTCGGGCAGCAGGCTGGAGTCGAAAGAATAGGCCTTGTCGGTGATGTCGTCTTTGAGCAGAAGCCAACGCTTCTGGCCGTCGCCGCGGTAGTAGATGGAGTAAACCAATTGGTCGTCGTTCTCGTCGTGCGCCGTCCATTTCACACCGATGGAATCGCGATCATGCGAACTGGATGGGGGAGCTTCAAAATGCGTGGCTGAAGATAGAGCCGACGAATCCGACCCCAGGCCGGTGCCCGTAGTTTTGGGCTGCGGTTGATACTTCACGCCGACCTGCACGGTGACGTCGTCGATCTCGGGAGCGACGTTCTTGGGCAGGTAATTCAAGGCCACGCTATCCAGCCGGGGCGCGGGGCTTCCCGCGTGCAGCACGGCTTTCCACTGCGCATAGCGAGCTGCGGGGATTCCGGTCTCGTCGTCTTTGCCCAGGTTGATTTTTTTCCACGGACTCCAGTTGCGGTCGGGATTGTCTACATTGCCGCTGCGGGCGGAAAAATCCACGTTACCGACACCGCGGAATTCGACGCGCCCCCAACGCGAGAAAATCTTGGCGTCGAAGACATCGCTTTCGTAAGTGCCTTCGGCCTCGGGGCCCGGTCCCAGCACAAAGACTTTTCCCAGATTGCTGGTGGCAGCATATATGCCGCCACCCGGCGCTTTGGCGAAGGCTGTTACCTGCGTAGCCGCCGCTTTCAGCAGATCGGAAAAATCATCCAGGCCGGTGATAGCAAAGACGTGGCCGCGATTTCCCGTACCGGCCAGGAGTCGTCCCTGCGAATCAAAGGCGAGGGCGTAGACGATATCCTCGTGCGATGTCCACAGCCGGGTGGGCGACCCGTCGGGGGCGATGCGATAAACATCGGAACCATTGCTTACCCCGCCGCCGGGAAAGGGAAACGTCCCTGCGATTCCAGGACTCGGGGCAGGAGAGATGGTCATGCCGGGGACCTGCGGCGCGCCTACTCCTGGCGCGGCACCGGAGCCCATTGTCAAAAGAGCCGCGGATAGCCCTGATGAACTCGAACCGATGCCAGCCTTTTTCTCGCCAACGCCTGCCGCATAGATGTTGCCTGTGCCATCCAGTGCCAGCGCCGTGATCTCTTTCTTGGGTGCGCTGTAGAGTACGAAGCCATCGCCAGCGGGAGAAATGCGATAGATCAGTCCGCTGCCGTCCGAGCCGGCAATGAGGTTGCCTTGTGCATCGAAGGCGAGAACTCGAATGTGAGTCTCGTCGCTCTTGAAGAATACCGAGCGCTCACCCTTTGGCGTGACCCGAAAAATCTCCCCGTGGTCGCCGGTGGCAACGTACAAGTTGCCGGACTTATCCAGAGCGAGATCCCAGATATACTTCGTGCCGGGTTCGAAATAGACGGATGAACTCCACGCGGGATCGGCGGCGGGTTTCGCGGCGTCTTTCTCAGAGGCGGTGTCCGCTGGCAGAGCTTTACTGCCCGAGCTGTGTTCAATCTTGTAGACTTTGCCGTCGGGCGCGGTGGCGGCATAGATTGCGCCTCCGGGAGCAATCTGCAGAGCTTGTACTTGAAGTTCTTTCGGCTCGAAAATAATGGTGGCTTTGCCATGCCCCCTGATGCGGTAGACGCGGGCAGGCGCTCCCGCCGCTACGTAGACATTTCCTGCGTCGTCGGACGCGATGGCCCAAATGTAGGTGGAAGGCGTCGCATAAAGGATTTTGAACGTCGGAGCCAGCTCTAATCCGCCTGCGCTGCGAATCGCTACGCCGGTGGCTGTGCCTTTGGTGAGTTCGTCAAATTTAGACTGCTCCCAGGAACGGGTGCCCTCGGCGAATGCTGTGGATATAAAGAAGGAACCACTGAACTCTGCAAGAAAGAAAACCGCAATAAAGAGGAAGAGAAGCTTTCGTGCACTCGACAATTTCATACCTCTGGGCATTCGTTGTGGGGAACTTCAAGGTTAACACGCCAGCGAGATCGGAAGCCGCCCGGTTGGACGAGGTCTGAGGCTCACAGAGCCGGATTTCCCGTGGTATCGTTAAATCAGATGAACTCTGCGCGCCAGGAATTGCTCCAGCTGCTAGCCTACAAATCTTTCAGGCTCGGCGAGTTCAAACTCTCTTCCGGAGGGACGAGCGACTACTACGTCGATTGCCGAACAACGACGCTCGATGCCAAGGGCGCTCGACTGACGGGCCAGGTTTTTTTCGACGAAATCCGGGAGCGAGGATGGAAGCCGCAGGCCATTGGCGGCCTGACGATGGGAGCGGATCCGATTGTCGTGGCGGTTTCGGTAGTGAGCGGGGAACTGCAAGGTTTTCTGGTGCGCAAAGCGGAGAAGCAGCACGGCACTGGGCAGCGCATTGAAGGCTTCCGCGAGAAGGGCTCGCGGGTGGTGATCGTGGACGATGTTTGCACCACCGGGGCCTCAACGGTGCAGGCGATAGAGACCGCGCGCGAATTTGGATTCACCGTAGTGGGAGCCATGTGCCTGGTGGAGCGCGAGGAAGCGAAGGGACGACCGAATGTGGAGAAGGCCGCGGCTCCCGCGCCCTTTGTTTCCGTCTTTACTGCGGGGGATGTGCGCGCCGAACACATTCTGCAAACGGACGATACCAAACCGGTGATCTTTGCCGTGGCGGCGGTCTGTGAAGTCTGCGGACGGCCGGCAGTGACGAACAACCCGCGGAGTTTGTGCGAGGCGCACAGGAATTAGCGATCCTCGACAGCGTCTAAGCGCCGGGGTGTAGTCCCTTACGCGACTCAGTGGCCGGCCAGGGACCCTTGGACTGCGGTTATGCTTCGCGTTCGCAAAGCATAACCTCCGCTCAGGATGACAATCAGGTTGACTATAAAGATAATGATTCAAACACTCGAATGGACTGACCAGGGCGTACGCTTCATCGATCAGACGAAGCTGCCTACGGAAGAAACCTATGTTATCTGCAAGAGCTACGAGCAGGTTGCCGACGCTATCCGGACGATGGTGGTGCGCGGAGCGCCTGCGATCGGCGTGGCCGCGGCCATGGGGATTGCGCTTGGCGCGCAGAACTCCAAGGCAGAGACGGTCGGTGACCTCAAGCGTGATCTGGATCAGATCTGCGACGTGATCAGGAAGACGCGTCCGACCGCCGTGAATCTTTTCTGGGCGATCCACCGGATGCAGGAGAAGTTTGAGCGCCTACGGATTCGTCCCATCGCGCAGATCAAGCGGGAACTAGTGGAAGAATCGAAGCGCATGCATGCGGAAGATATTGCTGCCAACCAGGCCATGGGACGTTACGGCGCTACGCTCATGCCCAGCGAAGGCGGAGTCTTGACGCACTGCAATGCCGGTGCGCTGGCTACGGCTGGCTACGGAACCGCGCTAGGCGTGATTCGCGCGGCCGTCGAGCAAGGAAAGAAGATCCACGTCTATGCCGACGAAACTCGGCCGTTCCTGCAAGGCTCGCGGCTGACCGCCTGGGAGCTGATGAAGGATGGCATCCCGACCACGGTGATTTCCGACAACATGGCGGGCGCGATGATGAAGCAGGGCAAGATTGGAGCGATTGTGGTTGGCGCGGACCGGATCGCGGCCAACGGCGATGTAGCCAACAAAATCGGAACCTATACGGTCGCGGTCCTGGCCAAAGAAAACGGCATCCCATTCTACGTCGCTGCGCCGATTGCCACGGTTGACCTGGCATGTCCGGACGGGGACCACATTCCCATTGAACAGCGCAACGCCCGGGAAATCAGCCATATTGCCGGAAAGCAGATGACGCCGGATGGCGTGTCGATCGAAAATCCCGCCTTCGATGTGACTCCGGCAAAATACGTGACCGCCATCATCACCGAGCGCGGCATCGCCCGCGACCCCTACCTGGAGTCGCTGCCGAAGCTCGCGGCGGCCGAGGCCCAGGTCGAAGCCTAGACTGACCACTGATCACTGACCACTCGGTCGGGCAGATTCCAGCGACGCCGCCCGGTCCGGGCTTGGACATGCACCTGCGTGACGGGCATCACATCAGGGGCACAGAGCGTTGAGTACAGTTTCAGTAGATGGTCCTCGACGGTCGAGGGCTTGGCGACTTGCAGGCATCTAAGTATTCTTATGGTTCGAAAGTGCCATGTGGAGCGCGGGCTGATGTGAGAAGATGGCGCATTCTACTGTTTTCGCCCGGCTTGGCTAAGGGTGAGACAGGATGGACCCAAGCGGGGGCCGAGTGCATCTAACCAACCAAGTAGTAGAGCAAGAGTCTCTGCTGCGAGTGGAAGGATTGAAGAAGGTATTCCGGTCCGGCGAATCGGACCTGGTGCTCTTTGAGAATTTGTCGTTTGAGGTGAAGCGGGGCCAGATGCTCGCGATCGTCGGCGAGTCAGGAGCGGGGAAGAGTACCCTGTTGCACATCCTCAGCGCTCTTGATCACGCTTCTGCCGGTGACGTATACTGCGCGGAATTGAAGCTGAATGCGTTGTCGGCGGACGAAGCAGCGGAGTTTCGCAATCGCGAGACGGGCTTTGTTTGGCAGTTTCATTATCTGCTGCCGGAATTCACGGCAGCCGAGAATGTGGCTATGCCCTTGCTGGTGCGCGGGCGTAGTTGGGCCGAGGCGGCGCCGGAAGCTTCACGCTGGCTGCGTGAGGTCGGACTGGAGCAACGCGGGCATCACCGTTCGGGGGAGCTTTCGGGCGGCGAGCAGCAGCGGGTGGCTTTGGCGCGGGCGCTCATCACCGGTCCGAAGCTGTTGCTGGCGGATGAGCCTACCGGGGACCTTGACGGACACACGGCCGAAGCGGTTTTCGAATTGATAGCGCGATTGCATCGCGAGCACCAACTCACCTCCCTCATTGCAACACACAACTTCTCGTTTGCGCGTCGTTGCCATCGAGTGTTACGGCTGCAGGGAGGTCGCGTCGAGGAAATCCGGCCGGAGTCGTTGCCGGTTCAGTGAAAGATTAGTAAGACAAAGTGCAAGAAATTGGACAGGCAGAAAGATCGAGAAGATTTCAACAGGTTCCTTCGGTAACATTATAGTAACGATTCAGTACTTGGGTTCGGTGGCCGTTTGATTGCATAATGAGCTGGTGACGGGGATCAGAGTGCAAGAGATTTACGACATCGGACGGGGATTTAGGTAGGTCGAGCCGGAGCTAGCGCCTTCTCGGCCGGAAGGGTTCAGGGGGAAGCGCATTATGTTTGAACGTTATACGGAGAAAGCCAGGCGCGTAATCTTCTTTGCGCGCTACGAAGCAAGCCAGTTCGGGTCTCCTTATATAGAGACCGAGCACCTGCTGCTGGGGCTCCTGCGCGAAGACAAAGCCCTGACCAATCGATTCCTGCGCTCACACGCCTCGGTTGAGTCGATCCGCAAGCAGATTGAGGGTCACACCACGATTCGGGAGAAAGTCTCGACTTCGGTGGACCTACCCCTGAGCAACGAGTGCAAGCGCGTGCTGGCCTATGCCGCGGAAGAGGCGGAGCGACTGGCGCACCGGCACATTGGGACCGAACATCTGCTGTTGGGACTGCTGCGGGAAGAGAAGTGCTTTGCCGCGGAGATTTTGCACGAGCGTGGGCTGCGGCTATCGACCATTCGCGAGGAGTTAGCTCGCACCAGCCAGGAAAAAGCGCAGCCGCAGCGGCAGCGCGAATCTTCCCTGCTGAGCGAGTTTTCACGCGACCTCACGCAGGCGGCGATGGATAGCCAGCTTGATCCTCTGGTGGGCCGCGATGGGGAGCTTGAGCGAGTGGTTCAGATTCTTTGCCGCCGCACCAAGAACAATCCAGTGTTGATCGGCGAGCCGGGAGTCGGCAAGACTGCGATCGTCGAAGGTTTGGCGCAACGGATTGCTGATGGCGAGGTTCCTTCCTTCCTCGCCGACAAGAGAATTTTGGCTCTCGACCTCTCTTTGATTGTTGCGGGAACGAAATATCGTGGACAGTTTGAAGAGCGCCTGAAGACCATCATGAAAGAACTGATGGAGTCGCAGAACTCCATCATCTTTATTGATGAGCTGCACACGCTGGTGGGCGCGGGATCGGCGGAAGGATCGCTGGATGCAGCGAACATTCTGAAGCCGGCATTGTCGCGTGGTGAGATTCAGTGCATCGGCGCGACTACGCCGGGCGAATATCGCAAGTCGATCGAGAAAGACCGATCACTCGAGCGGCGCTTCCAGGCGGTGAAAGTTCCGCCGCCGAACGAAGCGGACGCGATCAAGGTGCTGTTCGGCATCAAGGACCGCTACGAAAAGTTCCACGCCGTCACCTACACTGACGACGCCATCAACTTCGCGGTGTCGCACTCGAATCGCTACATTCCCGACCGATTCCTGCCGGATAAGGCCATCGACTTGGTCGATGAAGCTGGGGCGCGCGTCAAGCTGCGCCAGACTTCACAGCCGGAAGAGATCACCGAAGTGCAGAAGCGGATCAAGTTCATCGTGCACCGCATGGAGAACGCGATCGCAAACCATGAGTTCGAAAAGGCTCGCTTCTACTCCGATGAAGAACGCAAGGAGCGCGAGAACCTGCGCGCTCTGCGTGAGAAATATCATCTGGATGAGTCTTCAACGGGCGTGGTCGGCCGGGAGGACATCGAGGATGTGGTTTCGCGCTGGACTGGCGTTCCCATCACTTCGATCAAGGAAGAAGAAACCCAGAAGCTGCTGCGCATCGAAGAAGAGCTGCACAAGCGCATCATTTCCCAAGATAAATCGATCAGCGCGCTGGCCCGGGCGATCCGGCGTTCGCGCGCCGGGTTGAAGAGTCCGAACCGGCCGATTGGCTCCTTCCTGTTCCTGGGACCGACCGGCGTCGGCAAGACGGAAGTGGCGCGGACCCTTGCGCAATTCATGTTTGGAACGGAAAAGGCTTTGGTTCGTTTCGACATGTCCGAGTTCATGGAGAAACATTCGGTTTCGAAACTGATCGGTTCGCCTCCGGGCTACGTGGGCTATGAAGAAGGCGGTCAGCTCACCGAGCGCGTGAAGCGGGCGCCGTATTCTGTGGTCCTGCTCGATGAAATCGAGAAGGCCCATCCGGATGTGTTCAACATCCTGCTGCAGGTGTTTGAAGACGGTCAGTTGACCGACGGTTTGGGCAACACGGTTGACTTCAAGAACACGATCCTGATCATGACCTCGAACATTGGGGCTCGGCACCTGCAGAAGCGCGAAGGCTTCGGCTTCCAGTCGACTGCGGAGGATCAGATTTCGGGTAAGGTCGAGGAACTGGTGAAGGGTGAAGTGAAGCGTACGTTCAATCCGGAATTCCTGAACCGGCTGGACGAAATCATCCTCTTCCTGGCTCTGAGCGAGGCTGACCTGATCCAGATCCTGGAGCTCATGGTCACGCAGCTCAACCAGAACCTGGCACAGAAGGCGATCACGGTCACCGTCGCCGACGAAGCTAAGAAGTGGATCCTCAGCCAGACGCTGACCGACCGCTCCTACGGCGCTCGGCCGCTGCGCAGGGCGTTGCAGAAGTATATTGAGGACCCGCTATCGGAGGCGCTGATTCAGGGGACGATCACGACGCGTCCGGCGTTCATCGAGGTCTTTTTGGAGGACAACAAGCTGTTTTATCGTCCGGTGGACGCGGAAAAGACTGAGGGCGTGCTGCTCTACGAGAACAGCTAGCTTTTAGTCGTTAGCTTTTGGCCGTCAGCGCGCTGGCGGCTTTTCTTTTTGCCGGTCATCTGCTTCAGCGCCCGACTATACTCGCGGATCGTTTCCGGCCGCGATTTGAGATAGATGAATTGCCCCTCCCGGCGCGTCTCGATCAGATTGGCATCCGCCAAAATTTTCAGATGATGCGAAATGGTGCCCGGAGTCAACCCATATTTCTCGACTACCTGCCCGCAAAACATTTCCTTGCAGCCGGAGATCCCTTCGTAGATCTGTAAGCGAGTGGGATCGCTCAAGGCCTTGGAAATTCTGGATAATTCTCTTTTTTCCATACGTAAGTCTCAATGTAGCATGGCGCTTTCAGGAAATTGAATCCATATACTTTGATGCTCATCAAAATGTGCAAGTATCGGTCCGAGCGCGATTCCCAGTCAGGCCGCAAACTGGAATAGGAGGGATTTCATGGCGAAGAGATTCTTAGGAAAAACGATCGTGATTACGGGCGGAAACAGCGGCATTGGGCTGGCTACCGCCAAGCTGTTCCATGACGAAGGAGCGAAGGTCGCCATATCGGGGCGCGACCAGAAAACGCTGGATGAGTCCGTAAGAGTCATTGGCGGCGATGCTCTGGCTGTCAAGGCCGACGTCTCCAAGCTGGCCGACATCGACCGGCTGTATAACCAGGTGACTGCAAAGTTTGGCAAGATTGACGGGCTCTTTGCCAACGCAGGCATTGCGAAGTTTGCCCCGGCAAGCGAAAGCACCGAGCAACTGTTCGATGAAACCTTCGATATCAACGTGAAAGGGCTGTACTTCACACTGCAGAAGGCGCTGCCACATCTCAATAACAACGCCGGAATCGTTTTGAATTCTTCCGTGGTAAATGCAAAGGGTAGCCCCACAACGACCATTTATTCAGCCAGCAAGGCGGCGGTGCGTTCGCTGGCCCGTACGTTCGCGGCAGAGTTGGTGGACCGCGGTATTCGGGTGAACGTGGTCAGTCCGGGACCGATCGAGACTCCGATCTTCGGAAGAACTGGATTGCCACAAGCGGCGATCGACGAGTTCGCGAACTATATCAAGACATCCAACCCAATGAAGCGTTTTGGCACCCCTGAGGAAGTGGCTCATGCTGTTCTTTTTCTCACCAGCAGCGAGGCGTCCTACATTACTGGGGTTGATCTGAAAGTGGACGGAGGCGCCGGCCAGATTTGATGGAACCTACGCAAAGCCAGTGCAGAGTTAGGCCGCTGGGAGTAAAGCCGGCGGCTGACCTTGTTTTGCGACCAATTCTGACCTGGCCGAATCTGCAAATGCTACTTACTCACTCAAGGAGCGCACCATGGATAAGGTCAACATCGCCGACAAGTTCGCAAAAATCTCGGAATACTGGAAGCCCTACATTGCAGCCGAGCTCAACGGCCAACATGTGAAGCTCGACAAACTGAAGGGCGAATTCGTCTTTCATCATCACGACAACGAAGACGAGATGTTCCTGGTGGTGAAGGGTCGGTTTCGCATGGAGTTCCGCAACCGCGAGGAGTGGATCGAGGAAGGTGAGTTTATCGTCGTGCCGCGGGGAGTGGAGCATCGTCCGGTCGCGGACCAGGAATGCTGGATTTTGTTGTTCGAACCAGCTTCCACGCTGAACACCGGGAACGTGGTGAACGAGCTCACGTTGCCACAGCTGGAACACGTGTAGGATTGAGATTAAGCAGAGGTAGCATTTGCGTGGGAACTCACGAGTCCCTATGGAGCTGATCGTCTACTCGTCCGCCTGGTGTCCCGATTGCCGTGAGGCCAAGCGCTTTCTGGCGCAGCACAACATCCCCTATAAAGAGGTTGACGTCGAGAGCACGCCGGGCGCTTTGGAAGAGATCGTCAAGCGCACTGGCAAGCGCGCTATTCCCCAATTCGTGATCGATGGCGAATGGGTGCAGCCCTATGTGGCGGGGAAAGGCTTTCTTTACGCCCAAATGGCGAAGCGGTTGGGCATCGCAAAGCCTTAGCCTGCTTCCATTTGGCTAGCCGCGCCCGGCCGCCATCTGCACTTTCGATATCCCCTGTACATCATCTTCCGTACCCTGGAAAAGCTCTCCCGGGCAAGGCAAGATGAACACTCCCCGTCTTCAGCACGTGTGCGCTTTCCCCTGACACAAAAGGCTGGAGGAGGGGTCGTGTCGCAAACTCATGTCCGAACCGGAACTTCCGCAGGGGTCGAACGAAGTTACTGAGAGCTGGCAGCAGACTGTGCAGGCGGTGCTCGGCCTTGTGTTGCTGATCGGCGCCGTAGCCATGTTCCATTACTATGCGCCCACTACGGCCCAGAATCCCCAGCCTGATGACTTGCAGAAGCAGCTGCATGCACTGAGCCAACAGGTAGCGCAGCTCGAGAAGGAGCAGGCGATGCCGGCGCTGGTACTGAACCGGTATCGCAATTCCATCGGCTACATTTACGGCGTGTATCAAGTGGGATTCGCGAACCAGCCGGCCGCGATTCGCGCCCGTGTTTCGGGCACGGGATTTCTAGTGGGGGATGGCCTGCTCGCCACCAACCGGCACGTGGCCGAGCCCTGGTTTGGCGATAGCGAGGCCGAAGCATTGATGCATCGTGGTGCCAGCGCCATGCTGGAGAGTTTGGTTGTGTTCTTTCCCGGGTCGGCAACGCCGGTCAGCTTGATTCCGGGCGCGGTTTCTCCCACGGGCGATCTGGCCGTGCTGAAGATTCAGGATAAGAATGCGGTGCACGGTCTTGCCGTTCTTCCCCTGGCAAAAGGAAACGCTCTGCCGGGAGAATTGGTAACCGTGATTGGCTATCCCATGGGGATCGCGGGAATGGTAGCCAAGTCTCCCAGCGGGATTTATCAACGCCTGGCGTACCGGCACAACGACATTACGGCAGCCAGCGAACTAGCTGCGCTGTCGCTGATTCGTCCTTCGACCACCTGCGGGCATCTGGGCGATGTGGTGGGCGACAAGCTGATCTACGATGCGCCCACAGCTCACGGTGGCAGCGGCGGTCCGGTGTTCAACGCCAACGCAGAAGTCATCGGAGTGAACTCAGCCTATATCGATGGATTCTCCGGAGGCACGCTCGGGTTCTCCGTGGACGCGTTGCGCCCGCTGATCGAGGAAGCGCAGAAGCGTCAGTAGATCCAGTCCAATCGATTCAGCAATGAGCTTACAAAAAAAGAGCCGGGAAGCCAAGCTTCCCGGCTGTTGGTTTGGCCACCGATCAGAATGCCCAACGCAGGGAAAACTGGATCAAACGCGGAGTTCCGGTGGTACTTACAATCTCGCCGAACGGGTCCGGGCTGGTCCGGGAGCCGACTGACCAAGCCAGGTATTGCTCGTAGTCCGTCACCAGCGGAGTACCGAAATTTGGGTGATTCCACAGGTTGAAGAAATCGGCGGCGAAACGGAGATCCTGGCGCTCCGTAAGCTTGAAGTGCTTGATGAGGGAAAAATCCCAGTTCTGCTGAAACGGTCCGCGATAGATGTTGCGGCCCAGATCGCCGAAGCCGGTCGTGCAGTCGTTGGAATCCGACCCACATTGAGTCGGATAGAGCAGCGGCGCCGTCGTAAAGGCAGCGGGGTTCAGCCATCCGCTCAGGCGCTGCGAGACGCTGCCAGAGCTCATGCCGCTGCCAACGGTTGCGCCGGAAGCTAGGCTGGCGCTTACTGGCGACGTGCCGGCCCCCAGGAAGGCGTTGCCGCCGTTGGAATCCAAGACTGAAAACGGCAGAGAATTCTGGAAACTGGTGACGCCACTCACGGCCCACTCCCCGAGTGCCGCGTGTTTAAAGCCGGTGGTATGGGCGAAGAATGGTAGCTCGTAGACGTAACTGACTTTTAATACGTTCGGGCGATTAAAGTCAGAGATTCCTCGAGAGGCATTGATGGTGCTCTCATCGTTGAAGGCGGTGTTGTTGGCCGTGTTGCCGGTCGAGGTTGCGTCGATGTTTTTGGAAAAGGTATAGGCGGCCTGAATGTATCCTCGCTCCCAGCGCCGCGAAGCTGTGGCCTGAAACGAGTGATAAGTCGAATAGGCATCGTTGGCGAAGATTTGATATCCCGAATAGCCGTTCAAGCCGGGCGTGGGCGTGCGCGCGATGGCGTTGTCGAACGTATTCGAGGTGATCTGATAACTGTTGCCGCTGGTGTCCGTCACGGTGAACGGGTTGGCGGGAGTGGCGTTTACCGACTGAATGGCGTCCCGCGTCTCGCGCAGGTGCGTGCCCTTTGTTCCCACATAGCCAACTTCCAGCACCCACTTCCGGCCCAAATCACGCTGCAGAGTGAGGTTCCATTGTTGTGTATTGGGCACAACGAAATGCCGCGGGACTTCCAGCACGAAAAGATTCTGCGTGGGATTTACGCCGGGACCAGTGCATCCGTTGTAGATACCGGCTTGCGTCGGATCGTTGTTCACGAATCCTGTGAGCTGCGACAGGCAGGGAAGCCAGGCGCCTGACAACTGTCCGGCGGCTGGCACCGCGTTGGAATTGGTGGCGGGAGTTCCGGTGAAGAAATTCGACATGGTGAAGCCCGGCGTCTGACCGAAAAACACAATCGGAATGAACGGCGACTGGAAGCTGAGTTGGTCGACCGCGCCCACGTCTTCACGCACGTAGAAGATGCCGTAGCCGCCGCGCAGGGTCGTGTTGTGATGACCGAGAACATCCAGCGCAAAGCCTATTCTTGGGCCGATCCCGGTAGAAACGCTGTTGTTGAAAGTCGATCCGGCGGCATTGCCGGTGAGGCCGGGAACGCCCAGCTTGTTGACGCACTTGGGATAGATGAAAGGATACTGCCCGGACTTGGTGAGGTCCGATTCCATGTTGCCGATGTGGCAGGCATTGTCGCTCCAGGCTCCAAAGAACTCGGTGCGCAGACCGAGATTCAATGTCAGGTTCTGCGTGGCCTTCCAGTCGTCCTGCACGAACACGGCGGAGTTCTTCTGGCGGTAGTTGTGGTTGTAGACGCCGCCACCGCCGAAGCTGAATTCCGGAGCGCCTTGCAGAAAATTCGCAAAGTCGGTCACCGTGGAGTCGCCAAAGTAAAGCTGGCCATTGAACACCTGTGGGAACTGCTTATTGAGGGCGACCGGCGTGAACTCGCCTCCAAACCGCCAGTTGTGTTTGCCCCGAACCCAACCCAGTGTGTCAACGAAATTAAAGCTATTCTGCGCCTGGTACTGGTTGGCTTGCGGCGTAGGACCGAACTGAAAGCCGGAACTGACGAAGGTAAATTTGTAAATGCTGTCGGTGAGATTGTTGGTGGGGCGTGTGATTCCGGCCTGGGCCGCCGTGACCGGCGGAATATTGATGTCGCTGTTATTGATACGAACAAAGCCAAGGCGAAAATCATTGACCAGGGTGGTTGAGAAAACGTGAGTCTCGGTAAGGGAGAAGACACGATCTTTCACCGGAAGCTGGTAGGGAAAGTTGAGATCTCCGCTGCTGATGCTGCCGCCGAGAGAGGCTTGCAGACCACCCGCGCCAAAGGGCACGTCGGACTGGAAATTCTGAAAGAAGAAATTGACGGAGAGCTTATCTTGGGAGTTGCGGAACTCCCGGTCCCAGGTGGCAGTGAACTGGTTGTCGGTATAGCTGCCGGGGATGCTGGTGGTGAACGGAACAACGGTGCCAGGCGTGGTTCCGCTCGGAACGTTAGGCAAAGGGTAAAGATATCCGTTGGCAGCAGCACCAAACTGGTTGCTTTGAAATGCCACCAGCGATGCCGCAACCGGATCGATACTGGCGAGGCCGAAGGCAGACGCAAGGGCGGCTTGCCCGGAGGGTCCGCGATCCGCTGCGGGAATGTACGGGATCAGCGTGCTGATGATCGTTCCCGGAGAATCACCGCTACGCTGGCGGGAGCCCGAATAGTTGACGAAGAAGAAACCGAGTTTACCGCCGGAACCGATCGGGCCGCCTAAATCTCCGCCGAAAATATTCTGCTGAATCACAGGCCGCGATTCGCCCGCCCCAGCGAGGAAGTAGTCATTGGCATCCAGCACGGTATTGCGGAAGAATTCGTAAGCTTCTCCGTGGAACGTATTGGTGCCCGTCTTGAGAATGGCGTTGATGTTGCCGCCGCCGTTGCGGCCCTGCGTCGCATCGTAGAGCGAGGTTTGCACCTTGAATTCCTGAATCACAGCCGGATTCGGCAGCGGGGTCGTAGTCAGCTCGGCCACGTTGTAGTCCGTGGCGCTGATGCCTTCGATCTGATAGTTATTGTTGTCTTCGCGCTGGCCGTTTACTTCGATGCGCACATTGCCGCGTCCCAGCTGCGAGGCGGCGTTCAATTCGCCTTGCGCGCCGCTTGATAGCGTAAGCAACTGCTGGAAGTTTTGCGTGGCCAGCGGCAGGTTCTTGATGGTGCTCGATTCAATGGCTTGCCCCGTCGTGGCGTCGGTCGTGTCTACTTGCTGAACTTCGGCTTGCACTTCCACCCGTTGTTGCACTGCCTGGGTCTTGAGCTTGGCGATCAGACGCGTGGTCTCGGTGACGCGCACCGCGAGGCCGCGGAATGTCGATTCAGCGAAACCCGGTGCATGGACGCTCACCGTGTATTCACCCACCGGCAAAAGCGGTGCGGTAAAGGAACCATCGGGGCCGGAAGTGACGCTGCGTTCCAGCACCCCGGTCCCCTGGTCCGTGATGCGCACTTCGGCATTGGCCACGACCGCGCCGCTGGGGTCCTGAATCGTGCCCGTAATCGCTCCCGTTGCCCCACCTTGAGCGATTGCTCGAGCGATAAAAGCGATGGTGAGAAAACTGATCCAGATCAACCTACCTAGTAGCTTCGGCATTGCCTCTCCCTGAGTTCGGAATGGAATTTTGTTTATTGCTGAAACGGAGGCTTGACGAGCGAACAAGCAGATCGACAGCAGAGGAAGAATAGACGCAGCAAGTCTTGTGCCCTCACACGCAGCAGTGGGCTGCGGGAGTACAGAGGTGATCGCTTGAGTTTCGCCATCGCCATCGAATACACGTTCCCCCAAAGGCTGCCCTGGGTTCTCGGGATTGCGGAAGGATACTCAAAGTCGCAGGCCCTTGGCAATAAAAATCCTGCTGTCGCGTATTGCCCTCCTGAATCGGGGAGCGCTGTGGGAAAAGCATTTAGGACTGGAAGACTCACTTCACGTTGCGTCAGCCTATACTTCCCGCACTTTTTCGCCTTCATGCAGACGCTGGTCGCCCGAGGCAGACGCGTCTCCGGAAACTGCATACGCCACGGCGGCTCCGATGAGAGCAGGAACGATAAAAGCATGACCGGGGGGTCGCTTCTGCCACAAAAACAACGGCAACGAGTGGTATTTTCTAGCCTGCGGCCAAACACGAGGCCTGCCCACCGCAGCATAAAAATCGACGCTGGAGCTGCGGATGATCGATTGCGCAAAAGCAGTTCCAATGCTCCCGCCGGTCAGAAACAGCGGGACGAACATGGCACTTACTCCACTGGTCGCTAATGTAAACAGGTTTGCGGCGAGCTTGAGCATGCTGAAAACGATGAGCTGGGGAGTGCTGTGATACTTGCCAGGATTTCTCCCACCGCCTCATAGTTCGGGCCGATCGGCACCAGATTGCCGGGGTGGATGTGCAAGAAAAGCAGGCCGTACAACCCCGTCAGCAAGCCGCCGACTGCCAGTTTCAGCCAATGAACCAGCGTCCACTTCACAAAAACAAATGCGGGCGCGTCGAAAAGTAATCACAAACACCATGGCAATCAGGCCAACGATCAAGCCGAGAAGCGCGCTCCAGTAGGGATCGTGGCGGGCAAATCCGGTAAGAGCTGGTGAAGTTGAAAAGCGGCGCGGCGCCCAGAAAGGAACTCAGGGTCACGAAGGAAACGACGGATGCGACTAGCGAAGCCACCAGATCGTCGCGGTAGGGCATCTCCAGAGCGCACACAATTCCGGTGAGAGGGCACGAAACACGGCCGACATGCCGGCCGCCGCGCCACAGATCAACATGATCCGCCGCGATCATCAAGACGAAGACGCAGATGCAGATGCCGAAGCTCCGGTGATCGCCAGTCCGGTCGTCAAGCCAATCACCGGGGCAACAATGAGCCACTTGCGCAAGTCGCGGGCGTACATCGCGATCTTTATGAATCAGCGATAGATATTTACCAAGCAAACGATGCTTCAGGAAAAGGTTGGCTTTCGTGCTCAGGGATGCTTGCCGGTCTTTCCTTTGTCGTGCGAGCCCTTTTCGTGCGGGACCTTTTCGTGCGCGACGGCAGAGTGCGGGGAAGAGCTATCATCGCCCTGGCGCATGATGCGGCGAAGAGCTGCTACCAGCTCAGGTCCGGCGCTGCGGAGTTCCAGGTGATGATGCAGCGCGAGTTCGGCGAGCACCTTTTCTCCCTTGGGGGTAAGCGCAAGCAACACTTCGCGACGATCATCCTGTGCCCGGGCGCGGTGAACAAATCCTCCCGTTTCCAGGCGATTTACCAGTTCCACGGCGCTGTGGTGGCGGATCTTCATGCGATCGGCCACATCGCGAATTCGAGGACGCAATCCGGCGGGTATTCCCTTGATCGCCAGCATGAGTTGATACTGGCCTCGCTCCAAACCTGCTTTTTTTACCGCTTCCTCACTGAAGTGGAGAAACCGCCGGATCTGAAATCGGAACTCGGCCAGTGCCTGATAATCCGACAAGGTGAGCCTTTTCATGTCGCTGATTGTATCGTGCCGCGATCTACTTCTATCAATATTATATCGTGTCACGACATAACATGAAAAGGAAGCTTCGGGCGAGCCCACCCGCTGGCCTCTTTCCCATACACCATTTAGAATCCTCTGTCCCACTTGCAACCGCATCGACAGGAGGCGAATTCGTCTTGATCCCGCGCTACACTCGCCCCGAAATAGGTCGAATCTGGAGTGATGAAAACCGCTTCCGCACCTGGCTGGCCGTGGAAGTCGCTGCCACCGAAACCCTGGCCGAGGCGGGAATGGTGCCCAAGGCTGCGGCCCAGTCCATTCGCGAGCGCGCCGATTTCAGCGTGGAGCGCATCCACGAGATTGAAGCCGAAGTTCGCCATGATGTGATTGCCTTTACTACGGCTGTGGCTGAGATCGTCGGGCCTGACGCGCGCTGGTTTCATTACGGGCTTACCTCCAACGATGTGGTCGATACCGCGCAGGCGTTGCTGATCAAACAGGCTTCAGCCCTCATTGCGCAGGACCTTGGGCGGCTCGCCGAAGTGCTTGAACGGCGGGCCTGGGAATTCAAAGACACGCCCATGGTGGGGCGTACGCACGGCATTCATGCCGAGCCCATCACATTTGGCTTCAAGCTGGCAAACTGGTATTCCGAAACCCAACGGAACATCGTCCGCTTCAAAGCGGCAGCCGAAGATCTGCGAGTGGGGAAGTTTTCAGGAGCGGTCGGGATCTTCGCCCATCTCTCGCCAGAAATTGAAGAGAAGATCTGCACGCGCCTGGGATTGAGGGCTGCGGCTGTGTCTTCGCAGGTGATCCAGCGCGACCGTCACGCCCATTATCTTGCCACGCTCGCCGTGATCGCCTCCACGCTGGACAAGATAGCCACCGAGATCAGGCACCTGCAGCGTACCGAAGTTCGAGAGGCCGAAGAATTTTTCAGCGAAAAGCAAAAAGGATCTTCGGCGATGCCGCACAAGCGAAATCCGGTGACCAGCGAGCAGATCAGCGGCCTGGCACGCGTGGTACGCGCCAACGCTCAGGCGGGGTTTGAAAATGTCGCCCTATGGCACGAGCGCGACATTTCGCACTCGTCGACCGAGCGCGTCATTCTGCCCGATTCCACTACGCTTATCGACTACTTGTTGAGCAAAACGGCCACTTTGATCGAGACCATGTTTGTGTATCCCAAACGAATGCTGGCCAACCTGGAAAGCACACACGGACTTATCTTCAGCGGCCAACTCCTTCTCGATTTGGTTGAGCATGGAGTTTCCCGTGAGGACGCGTATCGTCTGGTGCAAGGGCACGCGATGCGGGCGTGGAAAGAAGGTTTGGATTTTCATCAGTTGGTGCTCGCCGACAAGGAAATCACGGATAAAGTTCCACGCAAACAGATCGAGTACGCATTCGATCTGCGGCGGCAACTGAAGAATGTGGACAAGATTTTTGCGCGTGTGTTTCCCATACCCGGCGCCGACCAACCAGGTGCGGGCCGCAGGACATCGACTGCTCGCGCGCGATCCACGAGCACACGAAAGCGCCGCTAACTACGCTGTCACTTTATTAAACCCATCTCGCCTTACGAAGTTGCGATTGCCCATCAGCGCTACCTTGGTCTCCTCTTCATGCATCCCCTCCTCACCTCCGGGCATCCAAGGAATTAACCAAGTGGTTAGTTCGTAAAGTTTCGTCAAAAAGGGTCGGAGGTGACCTATGACAGTGGTGATACAAAAGAAGGCAGGCTTGCTGAAAGCGGTGGGCGCGCTGCTAGCGGTGGGATTATTGAGCGCGATGCTCGTTGCGCAATCCGCGGATGCGACCCGCTACGACCATCAAATTCAAACCAAGTTGACGCAGAAGCTGGCGGCCAAGAATCAATTTCATGACGTTCAATCCAGCGTACAAGACGGGATCGTGACTCTCTCGGGTACGGTCGATCTCTACCAGCGCAAGCTGGACGCGGCCAAGCTCGCGCGAAAAACTGCAAGTGTGCGGGACGTGCATAATTTGATCACAGTGGCCGGACCGAACCTGCCCGACGCCCAACTGGAGGAGCAACTGGCAAAGAAGCTGCGCTACGTGCGCGTTGGCTATGACATCACGTTCGACTATTTCGCGCTGAACGTGAAAGATGGCGTGGTCACGGTGGAAGGGCAGGACCGAACTGGAGTGGGCCGCGACGAGGCTCTCGCCGACATTCGGAATATGCCCGGCGTGAAAGATGTGATCGCGAACATCTCGCTGGAGCCGGTTTCGCCGATGGATGATGGTTTGCGCCTGCGCGCGGCTCGCGCCATTTACAGCGATTCCGTGTTGAGCAAGTACGCGATCGATCCGGCGCGTCCGATTCGCATCATCGTGGATAACGGCCATGTGGCGCTCTACGGTTCCGTGGATACCACCATGGACAAGAATGTCGCCGGAATTCGAGCCAACCAGCTCTTTGACGCTTTTAGCGTGGAGAACAAACTGGTGGTCGAAAAAGATTCGGGCCAGTCTGGGATGTAATGTTGGAGGGGTGAGTCTGGGCGCGGAGCAATCCGCGTCCGTTTTTAACTTCACAGCCGGTTGATCAACGACGCCACGTACCCGGCGCCGAATCCGTTATCGATATTCACCACGCTCACATTCGAGGCGCACGAATTCAGCATACCGAGAAGCGCGGTCAACCCTTCGAACGACGCGCCATAGCCAACGCTGGTCGGCACAGCAATCACCGGCGCGCCCACGAGACCTCCGACCACGCTGGGCAGCGCGCCTTCCATGCCAGCGCAGACAATCACGACCCGGGCTTTAGTTAGCGCTTCCCGATTGGCGAGCAAACGATGGATGCCCGCGACTCCCACATCGTAGAACTGCTGTACGGTGTTGCCCATCAACTCCGCAGTGACTAGAGCTTCTTCGGCGACGGAGATGTCGCTGGTTCCCGCGCATACCACCGCGATCGTACCTTTGCCATAAATCTGTGGGTCCTGCTTGAGCACAATCGCTCGCGCCAGTTGACGATATTCCGCAGCGCGAACTTTTTTCTTTACCGCGGAAAATTGCTTCTTGTCGGTGCGTGTGGCCACCACGTTCCCGCCGTGCTTCGCCAGCCGAGCAAAAATTTCTGCTGTCTGTGCCGCGGTCTTGCGTTCTCCGAAGATCACTTCAGGCATACCAACGCGCAGTCGCCGATGATGATCCACCTTGGCAAAGCCAATGTCTTCGAACGGCAAATGACGCAGCCGGTCGACGGCATCGTCGGGTGCGAGTTTTCCCTGGCGCACTTGTTCGAACAATCTGCGGATGGATTCGGGGTTCACAGTAGGAGACGGCAGCCATTCGGCATCGAGCCGGCAATCTCTAGATTAGCATTGCACCGGAGTTGTGAGCTCTTGACGTGCGCGACTTACGCGAGGCGCTACGGACCCTGGCAATCAAAGCGCGGCAAACTTTGCGTGCCACGCCGGGTTCGTTCAGATGCGAGAGAAACAAACGGCGCAGTCCGCCGGGCGTCACTCGTCCTGCCAGATAATCATCGTAGAGCATACTTCCCAGGCGATATCCCCAAACTTTAGCGAGCGCTTCCGACTTCTCGTTATCGAGGCGGACGGCGGCCAAGGCGGCCTTTTCACAGGCAGCAAAGGACAATGTGAAGGAACTATCCTCTTCGGGCGCCGGTCTTGCTGGATAAAGCACTCGTGAGCCGAAGTAAGCCACGGCATGTTCAATCACATTCGTGTAAAACGCGTCCAGTGGCGTCAGTGCGCAGGAATTTTCGTTCGATTCATTTCCATCCGCTGCATGACCATTGACGCCGTGTCGGTTCAGGCGCTGCGGCAGGCCACGGCAGGCATGATGCAAAAAACGTGCGGCATCCTCGGCTGCATGCATGAGCTGAAATTCGCGGACGTAAAATGCATTCGCCTCCGGGAAATAAGCGCTCCCGCGCTCTTCCACGCTGGCGAGCATACTCGCCATTCGCCGCTCCGGGATGGCTTTCCGCGAGATGAGACGATGCAGTATCGCGTGCCATTCACCGCCATGAACTTCAGGCAGCAGGTCGACCAGAAACTTCGGTTGCGTGCTGTTGTGCGGCGAGTAGCGGTTGATCTCTAGAAAACTTGCCAGGCTGTCGATCAGGTTGTAGATGGTAGGCGCGAAGTCAGGGCCGGCATCGCAACGGCTCCACTGATCCAGAAACAGGCGATAGCTTTCATATTTTTCGAGAGGAGTGGCATTGAAAACACAGAGGACGTCGTCGTTGACGCGCACGGCCTCGACCTTGTCGACGGGTTCGCCGGCCGCCCGCCAGTACAAGGCATCTACGTTTTGCAGCACGGTAAGGATCTTGGCGTCGGGAACTTCCTGGTGCAGCGCGCGAGGCAGGTGTCCCGGCGCCAGATGCGATTCGCCGAACAGCACCAAGATGACCGCATCGGTATGTCGCTGGCGAATTTCGGCAAGCTTGGCCGCGGCATGACGATCGCGCGCGCCGATTTTCCGCAAGTTTTCCCGAGGCATGCAATCCAGACCGTAGAGCCCCTCGCCATGGTCGCGAGCGGCCACCAGCAACTCGTGAAATGGGGCCCAGTCGTAGCCCCAGTCGAGATCGAAACGTATGCGCTGCCGCAATTCGTTCTCGTCAATTTCACGGCGCCACCATTCATCGAGGATGTGCTGGTCGCGGGCGAAGATGGTCTCGACGCCCAGCACCACTGGACGCTCTCCAGCCAGTGCGCGCTGCTCGATCAGCGAGGCGGCATAGCGCTGCGCCGAGGGCAAGGCATGGTAGTCGCCGATCAGGACCACGTCCGCTGCCTGCAGGGCATTCTGAATTTGCTGACGATCTAGAAGAGAATCGTAGTCAGCGAAAGCTTGCGAGAACTCGCGAAGATACTTGCGACGGCCGTTCGAATCCTGAGCGCGGATTTCGCGCTCCACTCCCTCCAGCGCGTGAAGTTCCGCTGCGCTGCGCCGAGATCGTAAATTGGCCGTCGATGCCATAAGTCAACTTCCGGCTTTTAGCTCCCTAAGCTTCTGGCTCTCGTTCTTCGCCTTGACTTCCACTTCGGCTACTCCCTATGCTCCAAAGTCGGGGCTCCGATGTTTCTCGCCTCGCCCGGAGAATCTTTGCCGAATTCGCTTCCACAAAATCTGACCATTGCAACCACCGGCGCCAGCGGATCCGTGTTTCTCAGCCAATTACTGATCGCCGTCGAGCGTGATGCGCGCGTTCACACCGTTAACTTCATCGCATCGGACTCCGCCCTGCGCGTGCTGGCGGAAGAACTTGGCATCCAGGGCCGGGCGAATCTCGTCTGCCAGGTTCTTGCCAACGAAAACAGCTCGTCCAAAATCAAAGCGCAAAAGATTAAAGAGCAATCGAATGCTGATATTGGAGCTAACGTGGCCAGCGGTTCGTATCCTGCCGACGCTATGATCGTCCTCCCCTGCAGCATGGGCACATTGGCCCGCATCGCAAACGGCATCGCCTCGCATCTGATCGAGCGCGCGGCTGACGTCTGCCTGAAAGAGAAGCGTCCGCTGGTGCTCTGCGTTCGCGAAACGCCGCTCAACAAAATTCACATCCGCAACATGTACCGGGCCGCCGATGCCGGGGCGACCATCTTTCCGCTCATTCCGGCTTTCTATTACCGACCCGCGAGCTTAGATGACATGGGCCGCGAGTTCGCCTATCGCGTCCTCGCCCATCTCGGCCTTGCTCAACCTAACGCCTTCCGTTGGAAGAGCTGACTTATCAGCGGCTTACCGGCCTACAGACAGAAACTCTTCTTCCTAAGGGAAGATCGGCTTTAGGGTCGGGAATCTTAAGTGTAGAGAGCCGGCGGTGCAGGTCACAGATGCCCGGTGGCCATGTACGACGGGCGATTCTGCAGGATAGTTCTAAATTGACGTCCCAGATTTCCAGAGCGACGATCCTGATTCCTTAGCGTAGAATTCGTCAAATTCCCGGACAGGTTGGCTGATGCCTTTGACCATCGAGCAAAGTGATCGAATCAAGTTCGCGGCTGTGTCTCTTCGTCCGCGACCATTTTTCCTGGCGTCAATCTGCGGCATTTTCCTGCTGATGTTTGTACCCGCGCTTGCGGTTGACGATCACAACCCTTATGCAGGTGATCCCAAAGCCGCGAAAGCGGGCGAGTATGAATTCCGCATCAACTGCGCGCTTTGCCATGGATTGGGGGCGCATGGTGGCGGGCGCGGCCCCGACTTAACGCGGGCACAGAAAAAGCATGCGCACTCCGACGCGGAACTGTTTCAGGTGATCAGCAACGGCATTCCGGGCACGGTCATGCCAGCGAATGGAACCAACGGGCAAGGCGTTGGGATGACCGGCGAGGAGATCTGGCAGATCATTACTTATATTCGGAGCGTGGAGGTGAAGGCGCCAGCCGTCTCCGCAGGTAGCGCGGCGCATGGCAAGGAACTCTTTTATGGCGACGCGAACTGCTCGCTTTGCCACATGGTTGACGGCAAGGGCGGAAGGTTGGGTCCGGAACTCACCGCCGTGGGAGGGTCACGGACCCGGGCTGCCATCATCGATTCGGTGCGCAATCCTAGCCGGCGGCTGGCCTGGGGATTGACCGAGGCCACGAAAGAATTCCCCCAGGAGTACGAGACCATCACCGTGGTGACTTCCGACGGAAAGGAAATCAAGGGCGTGGCCTTGAACGAAGACAACTTTAGCGTGCAGATGATGGACGCGAGCGAACAAATTTATTTGCTGGACAAAGACAAGCTGCGGTCGTTTGGCAAAAGTCGGGAGTCGACGATGCCGACCTACAATGCAGACCTTTTGAGCGACAAGGATCTGGAAGACATCGTGGCCTACCTGGTCAGCGTGGCGGCGAAATGAGACCTCGGAGAAGCTTTGCCGCGTGGTTCTCATTTCTCTCTGCTTGCGCCTTCTTCGCTTCGCCGGTAGGTGCGCAGGTCACATTCGATCGGATTGTAAATTCAGGGAAGGAGCCGCAAAACTGGCTGACGTATTCTGGCGACTATTCCGGCCGGCGCTTCAGTTCTTTGGATCAGATCAAGACCGAAAATGTTCGCACGTTAGCCGCGAGGTGGGTATTCCAGACTGGCGCAACCGGCAAACTCGAAACTACTCCCCTCGTGGTCGACGGCATTCTCTACGCCACAGCGCAGGATGATCGGGCTTTCGCCCTGGATGCGCGCACCGGCCGGCCCATCTGGCTCTTCCAGCATCAACTGCCGGGCGATATTCGTCCGTGCTGTGGGCGAGTAAACCGCGGCGTTGCCATTCTTGGCGACAAGGTTTTTCTGGGAACGCTCGATTCGCACCTGATCGCTCTGGACACGAAAACGGGCAACGTGATCTGGGATGTCGTAGCGGCCGACTATCAGAAAGGGTACAGCTTCACCGTCGCGCCGCTCGCGGTGAAGAATCTTGTGGTGATCGGCGTTTCCGGCGGCGAGTACGGCGTACGCGGATTCATCGATGGCTACGACGCCGCGACTGGCGAGCGCAAATGGCGTTTCTACACCGTCCCCGGGCCGGATGAGCCCGGACATGAAACCTGGGAGGGCGATTCCTGGAAAATCGGCGGCGCTCCGGCGTGGAACACCGGAACCTACGACGCGATGACCAATCAAATTTTCTGGCCCACGGGAAATCCTTCGCCCTCGAATCGCGGCGAGGGACGCGCCGGAGACAATCTTTACAGCAACACTCTGCTCGCACTCAATGCCGACACGGGCAAGATGAACTGGTACTTTCAGTTCACCAAGCACGACGAACATGACTGGGATGCCACGCAAGTCCCGGTGATACTCGATGCTGGCGGCGAGCATCTGATCGCACAGGCCAACCGCAACGGATTCTTCTACGTGATCGATCGCAGCACCGGCAAACTGATTTCCGCCAACGCCTACGGCAAAACCACATGGAGCGATAGCAAGGATGCCGATGGGCGTCCCGTGGCAAAGAAGGAAGCTTCGCCGACGCTCGCGGGCCACACGGTATGTCCGGGAGCGCTGGGGACGACGAACTTTATGGCGCCCGCGTTCAACCCGCAAACCTCTTTGTTCTACGTGACCGCGCGCGATCAGTGCGACATTTTCAGCACCGCGCCGCAGCCTTACGAAGCCGGTCATGCCTATTACGGCAGCGCGTATTTTCCGTCGGAAGAGGCCGAACCATATCGTGGGTTTCTGAAGGCAATCGACCCTGCCACGGGAGAGATCAAGTGGAAGTTCGAGCACACTTCGCCAACCTGGTCGGGCGTGCTGTCAACCGCTGGAGGCCTGGTGTTTACCGGCGATGCCGAAGGAAACTTCATCGCTCTCGATGCGGTAACGGGTAAGCCGCTGTGGCATTTTCAGATGGGCGGCGCCGTTTACGCTGCACCGATAGCCTTCGCCGTCGATGGAAAAGAGTATGTGGCGATCGCCGCGGGCAGCGCCGTGTATGCGTTTGCGCTGCCGTAGAAAATAAATAAATATCAGAAGCGCACGACGATTCCCGTGGACACTCGAAGGTTGTTTTGATGCTGCGCGATGCCGAAGAAAAGGCTGCCGGGGAAGGCGCTTTCGTAAAACTTATTCAGATTGTGATAAGTACGAAGGTCGTCCGCCTGTACCAGCCGAAGAGAAAGACGACGAAACAATCTGTAGTCGATTCCGCCGCCCAGCGCGACAGCAGCGTCCGTGTACGTGGTTGCCGAAGAGGTCACCGGAGTCGACAGGCCCGTGATGGTGCTGGCACTTAGGCTGGCTCGGTCAAAGCCTAACATCGCATGGATGAACGGCGTGATTTTTGATTTGCCCCTGAAAGTAAGCACGGGTCCAACCAGCAACGAATACGCATAGGCGTCGGGCAGTCCGGAGAGCGTGCTGAACCTCGTATTCGCGAGCGGTTTGCCGTAACGTCCGCTAACGTCCGCAACGATTCCGATCCAACGGTTGGCGTTATATTGGCCCTCCGCGTTCCAGCCATTGAAGCTGGACCCTATGCTGAACGGGCTATTCAGCTCGCGCAGAGCGTTGTCTACGTCCAGGCCGCTGAGTCCTCCATTATCCACGTAGGTGAAGGAATATCCGCCAAACACCTGCACCTTCGGAGTGGAACCTTGAGCCAATGCGCACGAGCTCAACAAGGAGATCAGAGCGATCGTTGCTACTGCCAAGCGAATCATTTCGATTATTTTTCCTTTCAACAAATCGCGCACCAGACTTTCACATCGCGAGAGATCCGAAAGAGTCTTGAAGGTGGCTTCACATCGGGTCGTTGCCAGAACCAAGTAAGAACGCAGACGCATGCGAGAGGGTTGCAAGTGGACACGTAAATGTAGGTAAAGGTATTTAAGTTTTTAATTATAACGTGGGAACGATCGGCAGGTTTTTGCCCGCGAGCGTCAAGCAAGGATACGATTTGCCGTGCATCCCCGCAGAACAAATCCCCTCAACAAATCTGAAGGCAATGCGGGCGCTGCGAGATTTTCCGAAGACAACTTCTCCAAAAAGATACAAACCTTTGACTGCCGTGTGACAAGGGGTCCAGCGGCCGCACGCTACTCTCCCTCCACACCGTGATCCGATGCACGTAGTGGACACGACGAAAGAGAGGAAACTATGAAGCAACTCACAGAGGTTCTGGAACGCGCCGCGAGCCGGCGCTCATTCCTCAAGAACAGCATGGTCGCCGGAACGGTGGCGACCGTAGGGGCCGGCATCCTGGGCAGCGGGTTACCCGCATTCGCCCAGCAAACCAGCAGTGCAGCGCTTAGCAAAGGAGATATTGCGATCCTGCGATTCCTTGCGGCAGCCGAACTGATCGAATCAGATCTTTGGATCCAATATGCCGAACTGGGTGGTATCGGGAATAATTCACCCATCGAAGTCGACCCGAGCCAACCACTGAACCTTTATCAGGTAGCCTTGTCGAACCTCGATTCCGATGGCCCGCAATATATCGCCAGCAACACGCTGGACGAAGTCAGCCACGCCACTTTCCTCAATGCCTATCTCGAGTCCAGAGGAGCCGAGCCGGTCAACTTCGACGAGTTCGTAACTTTGCCGGGAAGCACGGCTACGGGATCAACGGGCGCTTCCCGCCTCACGAACCTCACACAGCTCAACGTGGACACCAGTTGGTTCGTGCGCTATCGCAGCACAACCAATCCGGACCTCGGCGCCACCTTTCCTCAGGCCGTCACCCTCAATGGAGTTACCGCCATTCCGAGAAACGATGCCGATTACGAAGGCAAATCCAATCCCAACTTTGCGGGGAACGATCACATCCAGGCGATTGCGAACGTGGCGGCCTTTCACTTCGGACAGATCGAGCAAGGCGGCACCAGTCTTTATGCAGCCATGAGTCAAAAAGTCACGGATCCGGAGGTGCTCCAGATCACCCTCGGGATTGGTGGAGACGAGATCGCCCACTTCTTAGAATGGGTGGATTTCTCGGGCAACGGAGTCCAGGCCCCGGTGGCGCCATTTACGGATCCCATCTCGGGCCTGAAATTTCCCAATTTTTTCAGCTCACCCAATCCGCTTGATCAGCCCAGCCTGATCTTCCCCGTCCCTTTCGAATTCAGGTCCGACCTTCCGCGAGTCTCGATGATTCGCCCGGTGACCGATAAATTTGCCGGCGCCATGGCTGCAGTCAAAGGCCTTACCGCTAGTGGACTCTTCATCGGCCAATCGCCAGAGTTTTTCTCCGCGTTGAAGGCTTTGGCCGCCGCAGCCGACGCGGCGCAACGCGGAGTCTAGGGGTTGGCGCAATCGCGTGGAAGCCTTCGGGGGAGGGTCTTGCACGCTCGTCGCCGCGGGCGCTGTTGAACGAATCCATCGGTCGCAGCGCCCATTTTTCTCACACATTACGCTCACTTGACTGGAGGAATACCGATGTTTGAAGGCTTATTTCAACCCATGCACCTGCTGGCGATCGCGGGACTCGCTTTGTTGATCCTCGGGCCTAAGAAACTGCCCGAGCTTGGAAAAGGGCTGGGCGAAAGCATCCGCGGGTTCAAATCTGCGATGCAGGGAACGGAGGAAGAGGCGCCACCGAAAGCCGCGATGTCAAAGCCCCCCGAGGAGAAGGCATGAGCCTGTCGGAAATGTTGTTCCTTGGCCTGTTGGGACTGGTTATCTTTGGACCGAAGAAGCTGGCCGAGTTTGGCCAGCAGGCCGGGAAGGCCCTGGCTCGGCTGAAGAGCGTGAGCACCGAGTTCCAATCGCAACTGGGAGGGGAAATCTCGGCAAGCACGAGTAATCGGCCAATCGGGACGCCAGTTGACAGTCTCGACACCCACTTTCGTCCCGATTGACGCTCCACCGCATTTCATACTAATCTGCAGTTACACCGGAAAGGAGGTGGTCGAATGACAAGTTCTGATTGTAGTGGCACGTGTGGGAGTCTAAGACCAGGTGAGGTGGCTGAGACTTAGAGCTGGTTGCTCTAAGCGGGGCTCTGGGCGCCTAACTTGATAGACGAGGCGCGGAGCTACAGCCCGCACACTAGCCGGTGAGTATGGAGGAACGCATCGCGTTGGTCGCGCGAAGGCTTCTTCCTTGGGGCTTCGGCTCCGACCCGGGAGTTGCCGTGAGAGGCCACGTAGAGTGACCACCTCTTGGTCAATCCCAAACAGTCCACCGGACGGGGCTTGAGTCTTCAATGACTTAAGCCCCGTTTGTTGTTTGTTATCACTGGGTTCCCGAGACTCGGTTTTCACGAACCATCGAATTTTACCAAACCCTGAAAATTTCCGATCTCGACCCATACCCCCACTAGCTCCTGCGCCGAGGGTGCCCTTCCTTTTTTAAAAGACGCGGTGAGTTCGCTGATGGACCTTGGCTGGCTAGCGCATGGAGAATCTTGTGGGATTGGGTTCGTTGGAATTGATTCCTCCGCACTGGTTGCCGAAGGCGCTCGCTGAGAGGCAAATTGCAGCCCTACCGGAGCACAAGCGTTATCTCACAAGGGGACTTTTGACTCCTTGGATAGTGCATTTGCGAACTTCGATACTGAGACCGCGCAACTAGACCTGCCTCACATGCGAAACCGTAAGCCCGAAGCCATCAAACGCTATCTTGAATTCCGCCGCGAGCAATTCAAAATGCTCCTTGAGGTGATTGAGGATTTCATCGAAGAGAAGTATCCTGCACAGGAGGACATTCTTGGCCACTGGCATCCCATAGGCACTCGGATCAACCGTGGGTGCACGACGACGAAGAATGTTCTCGACCTGTGCAACGATCTTAAGAAGTGAGCCTCGACGCATTCATTAGTTAGTTAGTACTGGGTTTCGCCGCTAATAACAAGTTGGCGAGTCGCATTTTCTAGGAAATCATGGTCGCCTTTATGTTGCCAAGACTGATCCAAGAATGCTTATTCTAGCCACGGCAGTCAGGTGTCTCCGCGTCTGATCACGACCTGATGGTGGTGAGGGTAACTTTAGTTCGGAGTCATACCGGGATAAACGACTAGACTTGAAGATATGAGACATTACACAATCAAACAGATGAACGGTTTTAGCATGTTTAAGTGTCTCATTTGCAAACACTCCGTCACCACACTGGAGTTCGGCAGCCAGAACGGCAACTGCCGCAGGCAAGCGGCTAGGGTAATGAACGAGCACGCCATAGCTGCCCATGGCTGCCCCATACCCATGTCACCGCGTGATGCGCAGATGTGGCACGCCCATTAAGACGCGCATTTCTCCAGAAGCAATGAAGGGCAGTGCGGTATGACACCTGAAACGTATTACAACGTATTACAAAGTCCGGTGCATACAATCGCCATGCGGGTCCCGCTTAGCAGCGGTCTTCGACCTCACTTACCGCCGTGTCTGGCGTCCGGAACTCAGCGATGAAGGTCAGTGGTGCGACTTTTTGGCTGAACAGAAAGAAGCTGGGGCAGAGCTATTCCCCGCTCTGGCGACTACATAGGACTGTCACCGGATGCGATGAAGCAACTGGAAGCAAAAATAGCTCGTGCAGCAGATGTGCAGCAGGTTGTGGTGAACGGATCGCAAGTGCTTTGAAAGAATGGAGCCGACGAGCGGACTTGAACCGCTGACCTGCAGATTACGAATCCGATTTAGGGACTTGCAGCAAAGCGCATTACCTTGCACCGTACGGTAGTTTCAGCGAGTTCCGCGTTCACGTGCTGAATGGTGCTGCACGAAAATGCACCGAACCACAAGGCAAACGGGGCAAGTTCGGGGCAGGCTGAGTTGCCGCGTTAAGCTCGGCTCCAAAGCAACTGACTCTTAATCTCATGCGCTAGTCGCGCACCTAACTAGATCGTTCAGAACGATTGGTTGGCTACGATCTATGGTCTACGCGCCGGATCCATCGGGCGACGCTATGGGCCGGCTCTTTCCTTATATTTGTGCTGCAAATTCGAGTGCCGATCGGGAAGACGGCGGCTTGGCAGGCGTTCGCCGCCTGGGTGCAACACCTAGCCAGGGCAAGAAGCGTCAAGATTTCAATTCTGGGTCAGCATTGCGCGCCGATTCATGCATCCAAGTTCCCACGATTAATCTCGCGGAGGTGCAGCCTTGAAAATATCCCGATGTATCGTTGCTATCGCTTTTCTGTTCGGGACTCCCGCTTTGGTCTTCGCCCAAACATCGGCCTCCAATGCGACGTTGACCACCAACCCAGTCTTCGAGAAAAACTGCGCGAAGTGTCACGGTAAAACCGCCGAGGGCCGACATTTTGGCGGACCAGCGCTGGTCTCCGAAAAGGTCCATGCCGTGTCCGCCGACGACTTGCGGAGCATCATCATGAACGGCAAAGGCCGGATGCCGAAGTTCGCCGGTAAGCTGACGTCGGAGGAAATCGACACACTCGTTCAGCAGATCAAAGCCCTGAGCCCGAAATAGCATGCAAGAGGCCGCTTTGGGCGCGACGATCGTTTTTGGACGCCCGTTTGCTGAATGAAGCTGGTCGAAGTATCCTTGGCGAGTGTCGCATCTGGACGAATCCTTTCTTAACACTGAACGCGAGCGCCAGCGACTGGCCGCGAACTACGCCGGCATGACCGATGGCGAGTTGCAGCGACTGGCGCGGAATGCGGAGTCGCTCACCGAGTTGGCCTGGGATGCGCTCGAGGACGAAATGGATCGGCGCCATCTGGAAGTTTCCGACGATGCGCCGGAGCCCCGGCAGGAAATGGAAGTGCGCGAGCTTGTGACGATCCGGCAGTTTCGCGATCTGCCGGAGGCGCTGCTGGCGAAGGGCAGTCTGGAGTCTTCGGGCATTGAATGTTTCCTGGCGGACGAAAACCTGGTCCGGCTGGACTGGTTCATTTCAAACTTCATCGGCGGCATCAAACTCAAGGTGCGAGCTCCGGACGCAATCAACGCGCAGAAGATTCTCGACGAACCGATTCTCGAAGGTCTCTACGTGCACGGCGTCGGACTCTACCAGCAGCCGCGCTGTCCCCAGTGCCAGTCGCTTGACGTGAACTTCCAGGAGTTGGATCGTCCCATCGCCTACATGAGCGCGTTCCTCCGCGTGCCGATGCCCCTGCAGCGCCCCGCCTGGCATTGCCACGAGTGCGATGCAGAGTGGGAAGACGATGGGGCGGAGTCACATCCCTAGAACGCAGCTTATACTTCCAATCCCTCTACTTCCAAGCTCCATACTTTCAATCCAAGGAGAAGCACGATGAGCAGCAGGTCAGATGCCACGAGCCGTCCTAGTTCTTCCATCCCACCCGATGATCCCCGACGAAATCTCATCCTCACGCGATCGGATGATCGGAACTTACCGCACATCGGACTCGTTGGCGACACGTACACACCTCTTTTGACCGGCAAGGACACAACGGGACGGTTTTGCCTTATCGATATGCACGTCCCGCCCGGTGGCGGGCCACCTCCTCACCGGCATGACTTTGAGGAGTCCTTCATCGTCATCGAGGGCGAGATCGAGGCTACCTTTCGCGGCGTGAAATCGATTGTAGGTGCGGGCCAAACCCTTCACATTCCTGCCAACGCGCCTCACCAGTTTCACAATAAGAGCGACCGGCCGGCACGCCTGTTATGCATCTGCTCTCCCGCCGGACAGGAAGAGTTCTTCGCGAAGGTGGGCGTGCCGGTTGCAACCCGGACGACCGCACCCCCGAAACTCGACGAAAAAGCTGAGGCTGAATTCAGAGCAAAGGCTCAAGCACTCGCTCCGCAGTATAAGACGGAGTTGCTCCAACCGGCCTGAGACTTTCCTCCGCTCTGGCTTAGTCAGGCTTGGTTAACCCGGCTGACGATCATCGTGATCGCCCTCTGGGCGGCGAGCACAGCTCCTTCCTGCCAGCCGATGATATGGCTGCAGTGGTCTCCGGCAAAATAGATTCGATCATCGGGAACGATCAGTTCGCGATAGGGCCCGTCATAGTAAGCGGACTCGTCCGCGGGAGGATAGTCGGGCCCGCGGCTGACCCAGGATCCGAGGCTGTAGGGCACCTTGCCCCAGCACATATACATCGGCTTCTCCAGTTCCTTGCTCTTGCCGGGATGCAGTTTCTCGACCGCGGCCCGGGAGGCGGCAAGCTTTGCCTCATGGGAAGGCAGTTTGCCGAAAGCATCCCAGTTTTCCATGGCATAGCCGGAGATGACCACTCCGCGTTTCGACATCAGTTTCGCACTGGGATACCAGACTTGCGGGATCGGTCCGGTGGCGAGAAACGAGATGCCGCCGTAGATGTTATCGCCATCCTGCTCCCAGAAGCGCCGCGCCTCCCATGCAACTTTGTAGGCGGAGTCATAGGCGACTTGCTCGATCGCCAATTTCACGCCAGAGGAGAAATCATTCGGCAGCGTCTTGAGAATGGTCAGCGGCAGAGTACAAATGCAATAGGCAGCCTCGATTGAGCGCACCGAGCCGGATTCTCCGTCATGGTACGACACCCTGACGCCGTTGGTTGTCTTTCTGATTTCAGTGATCGCGCAGTTATAGCGCACTAGTTCGCCCAGGGAGCGCGCGAATGCGTAGGGAATCCGGTCCATGCCGCCGACGGGCTGGAACATGGTGGCCTGCATATCGAGCGCTTCTTCAAAGAGGGTTGGCCTATAAAGTTTCGATTTGAGCAAATCCGAGAAGGGAAGTGGATCGCGAGGGATCTCGATCTGATCGCCCGCGCCGGGTAATTGCCGGTCGCCGGAGCGCGAGGAGCCCTTATATTCGTAGTTTTTTCCCAGGGCGCCATACGATTTGAGAAATTCCATCATTGCGGCCTGGTCGTCCGGCGTCAACGGCTGATCGAGAGCACCCTTTTGCGCACATTTCGCCAGCAGTTCGGCAACATGACCGCGAGTGTCATTGATCACTTGCCCCTGCCGGATGGGTTTGCCGCCGAAAGCATTGTCATTCTGCAGCAACGCGCTGCGCGACGAATTCACCTCGACCTCCAGTTCCACTCCGAGTTCATTGCAATAGCCGAGAATATTTCTGTGGATCGAAGGGAGCCGTGCGGGACCACAGTTGAAATAACTTCCTTCGTCGAAGGTGCACTCTTGCGACGTTCCATCGTTGAAGACCAGCTTCGATCCTCCACGCAACGTCCAGTTGCGTCCACCGGGACGCTCACGCGCCTCCAGCACCGTGCAGTCGAAGCCCGCGCGTTGCATCTCGTAAGCGGAGACCAGCCCGGCAATTCCTGCGCCGAGAATAATCACTTTGGTGCCGCGGCCGGCCGATGGAGACAGCGGAAGGTCTTTCTGCTGCTCGGTCTCGACCATGCCCAGAAGTCCGAGCGAATGCATGGTCAGGAAGGCAGCGCCGTATCCGCCGGTCTGTGCGATTCTGCCGATGAACTGGCGTCGGGTGATCGTCATCGTTATCCGATTCAAACTGCTATTTCAGCAGTCCACAAACGTTTTTCAAGATTCGTGTAAGGTACCATGCCTCGTTGGATCAGGGCCCCGCAATTTTTCGAAGTGTGCGATTCAAGTTCGTGAAAAAAGCGCATCAGATCCCGGTTGCCTTTATGATAACCACCATGCCCACCAAGCTCCGCTGGGGAGTTCTCAGCACTGCCGCCATCGCTCTCAAGAAGGTCATCCCCGCCATGCAACAGGGCGAGTACACCACCATCGCCGCCATTGCATCCCGCGATCTCGCGAAGGCTCAGGAGGCAGCGCGGACCCTCAACATTCCCACAGCCTACGGCTCCTACGAAGAACTTCTCGCCGACCGCAATATTGACGCGATCTACAATTCTCTGCCCAATCAGCTTCATGTCCCGTGGACTGCCAAGGCCGCTGAGGCCGGCAAGCATGTGCTCTGCGAGAAGCCTCTCAGCCTCACGGTGGCGGAGGCTAAGTCTCTGCTCGCCGTCCGCAACCGTACCGGGGTCAAGATCGGCGAAGCTTTTATGATCCGCAGTTTTCCGCAGTGGCTGCGCCTGCGCGAACTTCTCGACCAGGGCCGCGTCGGGGAACTTCGCTCCATCGTGGGATTCTTCAGCTACCACAACGTTGATCCCGCCAACATCCGCAACCAGGTCGCCTGCGGCGGTGGCGCTCTCATGGACATCGGTTGCTACCTCGTCCAAGCATCGCGCTACGGGTTTGCAAAGGAGCCCACTCGCGTGGTGGCTTGCATCGACCGTGATCCCCAGATGAAAACCGACCGGCTCACTTCAGCGATTCTCGACTTCTCCGGCGGGCAATCCATCTTTACTTGTTGTACGCAGTTGGTTCCCTACCAGCGGGTTCGTTTCCTCGGCATCCGCGGATGCATTGAGATCGAAATCCCCTTCAACGCGCCGATTGATCGCCCCACTCGCATCTTCATCGACGACGGGGGCGACCTCTTCGGCAAGAACATCACCCCGGAAACCTTTGCAATTGCCAATCAGTACACCATGCAGGGGGATGCTTTCTCCAAGGCCGTTCAGGAAAACAAGGAAGTGCCCGTGCCGCTCGAAGACGCCATCAAGAACATGGCAGTCATCGAAGCCATCTTTCGCTCCGCCGATTCAGGCCGATGGGAAACTCCGTAGAAGAACTGGGAAAAAACGCCACACGGCAACTTCAAGACCCTTACTTCATTTGTATCGCAGATGGTGAATCGGCCCGCCAACAACTGTCCCGCCAGGTACTCTAGGTTCGCCGACACCATCCCCGGCGCGCAGAGCATCACGGTTCTGCCGAAATAGTTCCAGCGGGACCCAAAGATCTGAATTATCCGCGGCTAGGACTTAGGTCGTAGGGAACGAATCGCGGGATTCCGCGTCGGGGTTCGAGTTCGGTTTGGCGAAGCCCTTGAGGATCACATCCAAGGTGTCTTTCGCGAGCTTCAACGCCGGCAGTTCTTCTCGCGTAAACCACCGCACTTCGGCGGCATCGCTGGCCGCGGCGAGATCGCCCGCAACCCGCTGGCATAGAAAATCAATCAAAACGTAGTGATATTGCACGCGCTGCTCGGCATCTCGCAGCACTCGATCGAAGACGCCCAGCAGTTCGCCGGGTTCGACCGTGAGTCCAGTTTCCTCGCGCGCCTCGCGAATAGCGGCCTCACGCACCGGTTCGCCGACTTCGAGCACTCCTCCAGGGATGGACCACTCGGCCTGCAGCGGCGGATGCGCGCGCTTCACCAGAACCACGCGAGCGTCTTCAATGATGATGGCGCCGACGCCGACCAGCGGAACTTCGGGGAATTCGCGTTTCATGCCGCACGTTCCATCGCGCAAGAATTCTATAGCATGGTCTTCGCCCTGACGGAGCCTGCCCCGAGCGAAGCCGAGGGGTGTCTCTGTGGTTAAATGGTGTTCTCGTATGGCCCTGGAAGAATACAAACGAAAGCGCAAATTCGAGCAGACGCCAGAACCTCCTCCGAAACTTGCATCCAAAGCCGGGCACCGCTTCGTGGTGCAGAAGCATGACGCCACGCGCCTGCACTATGATTTTCGCCTGGAGATGGAAGGCGTGCTGAAATCCTGGGCCGTGCCCAAGGGACCATCGCTCGATCCCGCCGACAAGCGCCTCGCCATGCAGGTCGAGGATCATCCCGTTTCGTATTTCGATTTCGAAGGCATCATTCCGGAAGACAACTACGGCGCGGGTACGGTGATGGTGTGGGATGTGGGCACGTGGCAGCCACTCTCTCCGATCCCAGTAGAAGGAAAATATGTGCCCGGAACCGAGGCCGAAGCTGTCGCCATGCTGGCCAAGGGCGATTTGAAATTTCGTCTCGACGGGAAAAAACTGAAGGGCGATTTCGCGCTGGTGAAGATGAAAGGCCGTCGTCCCGGAAGGAAAGGTAACGAATGGCTGCTGATCAAGAAGCATGACGACTACGCGGTAGAGGGATACGACATCGATGCCTACGACGAATCCGTCCTGAGCAAGCGCAGCCTGGCGGAAATCGCCGGAGACTCAGGATCGGCCGAGTGGCGAAGCCGTCCGTCGGGCCGCGGCAAGTTGAAGGCGGCGTGGCTGGCGGATGCCGTGGCGAAACTCGATCAAAAGAAAGCTGCGGCGAGTAAAAAAAAAAGCAGAAAGAACTGAACACCGCCGAGGACGCAAACAGCGCCGAGAGAGATAAGAGAAAAGGCGCATCGTCTTTTGGCAACAACGCTCCGCCGTTTTCCATCTCAGATTCGAGCAGTACGAAGAAATCAAAATCCTCAGCGCTCTCCGCGTCCTCCGCGGTTTTGGGTCTTGCGTCTTCCGCACCGATCAAGCGTCCCATGCCGACCCTGATTCATCCCATGCTGGCCACCTCCATCGACGAGCCGTTTGACGGACCGGAGTGGCTGTTCGAAATCAAGTGGGACGGATACCGTGCGGTCGCTTTCATCGAGAGTGGCAAAGTCCGGCTGGTTTCGCGGAATCAGAATGAACTGACCCAGCGCTATCCCGAACTCAGAGACTTGCCGCATTTCGTTAAGGCAAAAAACGCGATCCTCGACGGGGAAGTGGTTGCGCTCGACGAGCAGGGGCGGGCTTCGTTCAGCTTGATGCAGCAGCGAACCGGATTTCGTCCCGGTGGCCGCCGCGGGGCCAGCAATGCGGATGTGCCGGTGCTCTACTACGCCTTCGACCTGCTCTATCTCGACGGCTACGATTGGCGCCGCATGCCCCTGGAAGAGCGGAAGAAGAAATTAGCGTCTGTGCTGATCGCAGGCGATGCGCTTCGCTATTCCGATCACTACGAGCAGCAGGGAAAGGCGCTGTTCGAAATTGCACGCAAGAAAGGGCTCGAAGGGATTCTGGCCAAGAAACACGCCAGCATCTATCAGGAGCGCCGCAGCAGTGAGTGGCGGAAGATCAAAATTAGGCACCGGCTGGAATGCGTGATCGGCGGATACACCGAGCCCGAGGGCAGCCGCGCTCATTTCGGCTCGATCGTGCTCGGACTCTACGACAAACAGGGCCCCCTCATTCACGTAGGGCAGGCGGGCAGCGGCTTTAATCGGAAGTCGCTGGAGGCGGTTTGGAAACTGCTCAAGAAACGGGAGACCAAGAAGAATCCGTTTTACGGCGAAGTCGAGGCGTTGCGGAAAGTGTACTGGGTAAAGCCGGAATTGGTAGCCGAGATCGAATACGCCGAATGGACCGAAGGAACCAGCAGCGGCACCGGACCCAAACTGCGAGCCCCCGTGTTCCTCGGCCTGCGCGACGACAAAGTTCCAAAAGAATGCACCCTGGACCAGGAACGGACTCTGAGAACTGAGAACTGAGAACTGAGAACTGAGAACTGCCTTCTGCTATTTGATATCTTTCATCGCCAGCAGTGTGCCGTAGTCGCGGCCGCTGGGATCGACGGCGCGGGCCACCACTCCCGCAAATGCATCCCGAAGTTCAGGATACTTCGCCACCAAGCCCTTCATCACCGCAATGTTGTCTTGATAGGCCAGATTCGTATTGGAAACGTCTGGCACCTGGTACTTCACAATCAAATCCAGATCATTACCCACGACCTCGGGGAAAAGTTCGACAAGCTTGTAGGTCGAGGCTCCAGCGGAAAGATCGACAGTCTTACCGTCCGCGGGCAAATCCGAGGGCTGGGCTTTCTGCGATTCGTCATAAAGCTTGTCGGTGGTGGCAGTGCTCATGAAGGGCAAGGGTGAGATCAGCGAGCGCGCTTCGAGATAGTACAGCCACGCATTGTGCACCTGTCCCTTAGCCTTGAATTCGTGGGCATGGGTGAGGAACCAATCGCTGTTGTGGCCGCCGATCTGTGCCGCTTTAATGTAAAGGCCTCCCGGCTTCCAATCGGAACCCATCTGCTGCAGTACGAAGGAGACCGTGTACCCGCCCTTGGAAGACGGCGTATCGAAAATGACCACAGCATACTTTCCCGGCGGAAGGTTGTTGAGGTAAAAAGCCGCGCTGTCACTGGTCTGTCCGTTCTTGCCAAAAACGCCGCAATAAAACTCCGCGCGGGGAATCGGTGCGGTCCCATCAGCCTCCAGCAAGAACGGAGGACGAGGCGTTCCTTTCGCGCCGGCCAGCGCCGACTGATTGTCCTTGACCGTGTTTTCGATCGTGGAAAAATCCGCCGCAAGGCTTGGAAGGGCATTCTGCCGGAGCGATGCCGCATCGCCTTTGGCGATAAAGTCGAAATAGCGCTGACCGGCGGCGACCAATGCGGTGCGCGTGGCGGACTCCATGTCGCTGGCCGTGACGCAATTTTCCGCGTACAGGTTCATTGCGCAGAAGGTCGCGACAGCCACTGCGGTACATGCGGCCAGCACAGGCCTTCGCCGCATTGTGGACACGTTATTGATCGCCGGGCAGCGTTTCCGAAACCAGTTCGCGTGAAACCCCTTCATTCCGCCCCCAAGAAGAAATTGTACGCTGCGACGATGCACAGGAAGCGCAGGAACTTGCACATTACGGTCCGCCACACCATTAAAGTTCGGCGCGCAAGAGCCTAAAGTCAATACGTTCTATAGGGTAAGAAACATGCACTCTGCTGGTACTATGGATAAATGCCGCGCTGAAAGCGGTGTTAGAATTGCTGCTTGTAAACCCACCGTCTCGGCAAAATCAAAGGGATTGAGTGGAGGAGCTGGGATGACTATGGCGCTGAAGCTTACCGGCTTGCTGATGGTGGGTGTTTTATGCCTACCCGCCGTGGGCCAGGCTGACACGCAGACCACGCATCGTGTCCACAGCAAGAAAAAGGCCGTGCCGCCGCCGCTGCCCTCGGGAGCCCGAGGACCGGTGCCTCAAATTCCGTTGGATTCCATCCCGGCTGTGGCTCCTGCAGTCACCTACGAGAGTGGCCTGCTCACCATCGTCGCGCCGAATTCCACTCTTGGCGACATTCTGCGTAGCGTGCGCAAGCACACTGCCGCTGAGATCGACGTCCCTGCCGGCGCCACTGAACGAGTTGCGACGCGCCTCGGCCCGGCGCCGGCGCGAGAAGTGATGGCCGACCTGCTGAACGGATCCCGTTTCAATTACATATTGCTGGGATCACCGTCTGACGCCAACGCTCTTGTGCGGGTTGTGTTGGTGGCCAAGACGCCGGACACGCCGGATACTGGAGCGGCTACAGCCGCGAACAACGCAGCCCCGTCACCGCAGCCGGCAGATGCTGCTGAAGCCCAAGCAACCGACGATACTCCCACGGATGACACTGCGGACCAGAGTGCGGCCGAGGCCGAACAGCCTCCACCGGACCAACCCGCTGTGAAAACTCCTCAACAGTTGTTGCAGGAGATGCAACAGCGGCAGCTTATGCAACAACAACAACAGGCGAATCAACCCGGGGCATCTCAACCCCCAGTCATGCCGTCCCCGCATCAACCGCAGCCTCCGGTAGACCAGCAATAGGGTAGTAAGCGCCTTCGGTGCTAGACGTCAAATTGCGTTTCTCACTGGACCACAATCTGAACAGCGGAAAACTAGGGCCGGTTGCCCCGGTGTATCCAACGCTGAGAGGCCGCTTGCAGCGGTCTTGTGTCCCGGGTGGCCACTTGGTTGTCAGAGGTATCCATCGCCCTTTGCAGCAGCGTCCAGTCCTTTTCCACGTCGCTTTCAGAAGCCTTAGGTGGGTTTCCTCGCCTCAACTCCTCCTGCAGCCTGGCTTCAAGAAGCTGTTGGGTGAACCGTCCTGACGACTCGGCGCTGAAGATGTTGCCTTGAGCCACGCCGAGATCCACTTCTTCGCTGCCAACTCGTATTCGCAGAACCAGCCGGCCGTCGGAATCGAAGCCCGGCGTGGCGTTGTTCATCATGCGAGCCAATGTCTTCTCCACGTGCGGGCTGCTCGTTTTCAACACCTCTGAGGCCACGAGATGGTTCAGTTCGAGTTCATAGGAGCGGCGGTCCTCAGTCCCTATCGGCGGTTCCAGGCTGCGCTCGGCGTTATAAACCAGCGCGTTCCGCGAAGGATCGAAGTGCTTGGCCTCGGTGCCCACGTACACCGCCCCGACGAAACCCGCAAACACCGGGCTCACCACGGCGCTGGGAACAATATATTTTTTCGACGTGAAGAACGACTCCACCACCCCGTGGACTGCCGCGCTGCGCGCTGCGCTGCCCGGAACCTGCGGGATCACATAGCGCGAGAACGTCAGTTGCGGATGGTGCGAGCTGTACTTCACCAGCGTCTTCGCCATCTGCTTTGGAGTGGTGATTCCAACATCGGCTACCACGCTGCGGTGCAGGGCTTTCGGGTAGTAGAAGTTGATCACATCCTTGGCAAAGTCGGCGCAGTTGCGGGAAACCGTTCGGAAGTGCGAACGGTTCGGTGCTGCGTTATAGGCCTGAATAAAGGCTTGGTCCTGAGCCGCGGAGGTTTCCAGTTCAAACGCGTAGGAAGCACGGTCATAAGCCGAACCAACAAGCTCGTACCAGTTTCCGCCCGGAGTCCCTCCCGTGGCCAGATCAGGTGCGACTTCTTGTAAGTATTTGCGCCGGTACTGGTCGCGCAGAAACGCGACCATCGTTGGATCCACAAACAGCGGAATGTCTTCCGGTTTCTCCACCGCGTAGAGATAAGGGATGAGCGGAATCGCTGCCCAGTCGTACCCCCCGACTCCGTCATAACGGCTGATGACCGCTCCGAGCTCACCCGGGGCGCAGGCCCGCAAAACCAGCGGCGTTTCCGCGCATACTCCTGACAGATATACGGCGGCATGTCCGGTGGCCGTAAAGAAACCCAGCTTGCCGTAAGGCTCCTCCAGTAGGAGCGTCGCGGAGGCATTTGCCAGACACGTCGACGCCAGTACGAGCACGCATATCGCCCCTAGCGAGCGCCGAAATTGAGCCAATCGGGACATAGCTTTCCCTGCCAAGAACACCCGAATATGAACCCCGTGGCCCTACCTTAGTTGCCAGTAACCGGGAAGGCGAGTTACGGAAGTCAGAAGAAAATAGGGAAATGGACGAAAGGCCCGTATATTATAGAAAAATAGGGAGATGTAAGATTGTGAACGCCCGATGAAAAATTTGCATCAGGCGGATTTTGCAGCGCGGCGAAGCTCTTTTATAGCCCAGACAGCGCCTTCAGCAACCACGTCATCCTCATCGGCGGTCAGTCTTTCGAGCAGGGGAAGAAATTTCTGATCCCCGCTGTTGCCCATGGCGATCACCGCATTGCGCCGCAATCCTGACCGTTTGGCCCGGCGCAACGGCGAATTGCGAAATGTAGAACGAAATTCTTCCGCGCTCATCTCCGCCAGCCAATCCAGCGCCGGATTCACCAATTCCGGACACGGCTGAAAGTCCTCGGCATCGGTCGCCGGGGCCTTCCGGTTCCACGGGCAAACATCTTGGCAAATATCGCAGCCAAAAATATGCCGCCCCATCCCATCGCGAAGTTCCTCCGCAATCGCGCCTCGTTTTTCGATTGTCAGATAAGAGATGCACTTGTTGGAATCGAGTTGATATGGCGCGATCAGCGCATCTGTGGGACAAGCTTCAATGCAGCGTGCGCAAGTGCCGCAGCGATCCGGTGCCGGCAGTCCGGCTTCAAGTTCCAGCGAGGCGAGAATCACACCGAGGAAGAGCCATGATCCCAGCTTTTGGTTGATGATGCACGTGTTCTTGCCAATCCATCCGATACCTGCATACTTCGCGATCACGCGCTCCACAATCGGGCCCGTATCCACATAGCAGCGAGTCACAAGATCGCTACCCGAGGCGTTCCGTACCGCGAGTTCGACTCGCTGAAGGCGCTGCATCACGGAATCGTGATAATCCTGCTCGCTCCAGGCGTAGCGCGAAATCCAGCCTCGGCCTCTTCCGTCCGTAGAATGATTCGGAACCTCCGTGGAATATAGCTGCGCCGTGTTGTAGTTAAGGGCACAGACCACAACGCTGCGTGCCCAGGGAGCGACGTGCGCTAAAGAAGCGCGCTTCAATCGGCCGAGTTCGTCGCATCCTTCGAGGTATTTCATCTCGCCGGCGTGGCCTTCGGCGATCCACTCCGGAAAATATCCCAGCTCCGGTGAATCATCCACCGGAGCGATTCCCGCGAGATCAAACCCAGCCTCCCGCGCGGCTTGCGTTACGGTTGCCGTGATTGCAGAGAATTGCGGCACTTGTATTTTTGAACCAGAAACAAATTTAATCCACAACCATGGTCGAGCATCAAGTTCCAAATCGGATTCCAGCGCACTCTTAAGTTACCTAAGCAGACGCTCGCGCAGCTTTAGCGTATAAGCTTGTCGTCACAGAGTCACGAAGCATTAATCTCCGAATTTGTTTTCCGGGAGATAAGCTACATGCCCCAAACCACCCACGTCCAGACCTCTACCCCTCAAACCTCAGTCATCAATGCGAGCACCGTTCTTGCGGACAAAGGATGTCACGCCGGCTGTGGCAGCTCTCCGCCGCGATTTGGCGCAGGTAAACTCGGCGTTGCGCGAGGCGGAGTTCGGCAACGCAGCGCCGGCGAAACAGGACGTTGCAGCCGCTTTGGCCGTGTCTCCGGGGCGCGATGTTTAGATGTTTGCCGCTCTTACGTTGGCACAAGTTGGCGAAATCGCGCGGGCCAAAGCGCTCGCGGACGAGTTGGAAAAGAACCACCCGTCACAGACGGTTCTGAAGGTCTATTGGATGCCAGCCATCAAAGCCGCCGTGGAGTTAAATGCCGGGAAATTCACCCAAGCTGAGATTTTGCTGGAGACTGCCGCTCCTTACGAACTAGGAGAGCCTGCACAGTTGCAGTTGGGGACGCTATATCCCGCCTACCTCCGGGGCCAGGCGTATTTGATGGCGCATAATGGCACGGCAGCTACCGCCGAGTTTCAGAAGTTTCTCGACCACCGAGGCATCGTCATCAACTACCCACTGGGCGCCCTCGCCCATCTCGGCCTGGCCCGCGCTTACGTTCTTTCTGGCGACACTGCCAAAGCGAAAACTGGGTATCAGGATTTCCTCTCCCTCTGGAAAGACGCCGACCCCGACATCCCGCTCCTGAAGCAAGCCAAGGGAGAGTTCGAGACGTTGCAATAGATACCAAAGGGGACGAAGGGTGCGATCACATCCCTAGCTTCTTCACTTCCTCATTGTAATACTTGCGGTAGAGGATATCCCACTCCTGGGAGCCCTCAAGAATAGTGCGCTTCTGGCTCTCGATCTTCAGCCGGGCGGCTTGATCGATCCTTGCTTCCTGAGCCAGAAGGTCTTCCAAAATCTTGCGGGTCTCCTGCCGGATGGTGTTCGGGTCTTCGATGAAATCGACTTCGTCCATCGTCTTCAGGGCGTCGGCGACGGCCCGCGCCAGCACGTTCACTTTATCGCGGCTCAGTCTCACAGCACCGCCTTATACTTACGCACCAGTTCGGTCTTCACCTTGCGAAACATCTCCTGGTAGTTGGCGCCGGTCTTGTTCATCTCTTCCGAGTAGGCTTCGAGGATGACCCGCACCTCGTCGTTGATGCGGTCTTCGAGCGTGAGCTCTTCGAGCAAAGCGGCGTGCACTCGCTCCGTCACTTTGGGTACAGAGGTAGTTTCGATGGCCTTGCCGGCAATCAATTTCTTGGTCACTTCGCGGGCCAGATAGCCCACATATTCCTTGGAAAGAAGCATGTGCGGATAGAATGTCCTATGTCAGCGGGCGCTTTGGGGAACTGAAAAGTGTAACACAGTAGCAATTGGGCCTGGGTGCGCATCGAATGCGGTGTTGCCATACCTTGAGGCCGAGATCAAGATGCCCCGACTGTTTTCGCCGGAGAGGCCGAGTTATTCATGATCCGCCGCTGTAACGATCGCGACTTTGAGCTGATCTGGACCATCATCAACGACGGTGCGCAGGCTTATAAAGGGATTATCCCCGCGGATCGCTGGACGGAACCGTACATGTCTCGCGAAAAGCTTCGGCATGAAATCGAAAACGGTGTCGTGTTCTGGGGCTGCGAAGAGTCTGGCAGCCTGGCAGGCGTAATGGGCATTCAAGATGTCCAGGATGTGACCCTCATCCGCCACGCCTATGTTCGCACCAGCAGCCAGAAGCGGGGGATTGGAGGGCGCTTGCTGTCTCATTTGCGGGGGCTGACAAGCGGTCCGGTGCTGATTGGCACCTGGGCGGACGCCGCGTGGGCAATCCGCTTTTACGAAAAGCACGGCTTTCGAATAGTGGGTCCGCGCGAGAAAGATCAGTTGCTCAGGAAGTACTGGACCATACCCGAACGCCAGATCCAAACCTCGGTGGTGCTGGCGGATCACGGGTGGCGCGACCGTGGCGACGGTGCGTAGGGTCCCTCTTCTCAGCTAGGCCACAGCTAGGCCGCTGCGCTAGCACCCCCCCTTCAAACAGAATACAATGCATTCGTAAGCAGAATTACCATGTCACCCACCCCAGACGACCTAACCATCATTAAAGACGACATGATTGCCTTCATCGAAGGCCACGGCATGAGCCGCTTTCACGGCTATGTGGACTACGAAGAAGTGCAGTGCATCATGTGGGAGACCGGGGACAATCCCGACGCGTGGAAGGATTTCGTCGAACTCGCCAAGAAAGCCGGTGCTCCATTTCTCACCATGCATTCCTGGAAGCTGGAGCGCGAGGAATTGGACGAACTTGTGCATCGCCTCTCTCACTCCGAATTGTCCGATGGCGACGACATAGAGGATGCGCGCTGGCTGCGCGCCCACACCGGCAAAGTCGGATTCCTGCAGCTCGGCTGGGCGTATCAGGGATCGATGTTCCTCTGCGAAGTCAGCACCGATTGGTATGAGCGCTACCAGCATCTGCTGGAGATGTCAGAAGACTTCGGCGGCATTCCTATCGACGAACCGGACCAGGACGACGAGAACTAGCCGTGCGCTGGGAACTGGCTGCTGCAGATCCGGCGCAGGTGCAGACTCTGGCCGCAGCCCTCCGCGATCTCCCGCAACTCCCGTTCCGTCTACACACCTCACAATGCGCCGCCGCTTCTCGAACTCTGGCGCGCCTGCTCATTCGCCGCGGCTTGACCGACGCCGATTCTGCCGCGCGCTTTCTCACCCCTTCTCTTGATCACCTTCACTTGCCCGAACAGATGACCGGCCTCCGGTGCGCCGTTGACCGCCTCGACGCAGCCATCGAACGCAAAGATCCCATCCTGATCTACGGCGACTACGACGTTGACGGCACGATGGCCGTCATCATCTTGAAAACTGCCATCGAACTCTGCGGAGGCGCTGCCGACTTCCATGTCCCGCACCGCATCCGCGAAGGCTACGACATGCGCGACGACGTCATCGAGCGCGCCGCCGCCGTCGGCATTCGCCTCATCATCAGCGTCGACATGGGCATCCGCGCTTTTGCTCCCGCCGAAACCGCGCACCGCCTCGGCGTCGAGCTCATCGTCACCGACCACCACCTGCCCGGCCCGCACGGCGTGCCCAAAGCGCAGGCGGTGGTCAATCCCAATCAGGCGGGATGCGAATATCCCTATAAGCAGCTGTGTGGCGCGGGCGTTGCCTTCAAAATCGCACAAGGATTGATGCAGCGCCGCTTGCCCAAAAAAGATCAGACGCGCCTCTTGCTGTCGTTCATGAAAGTTGTCGCGATCGCAACCATCGCCGACGCCGTCCCTCTGACCGGCGAGAACCGCGTCTTCGCCAGCCTTGGCCTCGACGCCCTGCGCCGCGCCGTGAATCCGGGCCTGAAGGCTCTGCTCGAGGTTGCGCAGATTTCCAGCAAACGTCCGCCGAACTCCACCGAAGTTGCCTTCCGCATCGCCCCGCGCATCAACGCCGCCGGACGCATGGATGTTGCCCGCGACGTGATCGAACTGTTCAGCGTGAAAGATCCCGACCGAGCCCGGCTGTTGGCGGGGAAACTTGATCGTCTCAATGCCGAACGGCAGGAAGAAGAGCGTCGCATCTTGCTGTCAATCGAAGAACGCATCGCCGGCGATCCCGCGCTCTGCGAGGCCTACTGCATCGTGGTCGATGGCGAAGGTTGGCATCGCGGCGTCATCGGCATCGCCGCCACCCGCATCGTCGAGCGCTACCATCGTCCCGCCATCGTCATCTCCAGCAATGGCGAAGAAGCCTTCGGCTCCGGCCGATCGATTCGCCCGTTTCATCTGCTCGAAGCCGTCGAATCCAGCAGCCGTCTTTTCACCCGCTACGGTGGACACTCCCACGCCTGCGGTTTTGCCATGCCCTCGGCGAACGTTACTCAACTGCGAGCCGAGCTCGATGCCTTCGCCCGCTTGCGGCTGACCGAGGCGGATTTCGATCCCGTCCTCGATGTCGAAGCCGAGCTAGATCTGAGTGAAGTCACTCCCGCATTCTTTCAGATGTTGAGCCTGTTAGAACCCTACGGAACGGGAAATCCCGAGCCAGCATTCACCGCCCGCAACCTCCAGTTACTCGCTCCGCCCAAAATCCTGAAAGATAAACACATCAAGCTAAAGCTGAAAGTAGGAGAAAGAGAATCTGCTCGGCAGGAACTCTCCGCGACCGCGATCCTGACCACGCCGCGCTGCCATCCCGACGGCGCCGCAATTCGCCGCAGCGACAAGGCGGAGGCTGCCCAGGAACTGAGAACTGAAAACCGGCAACTGAGAACTGTTTTCGATGCCCTCGGCTGGAACATGGCCGACCGCCTGCAGCAATCCCCGCTCTTAGCCGGCGATGCCGTCGACATCGCCTTCACCATCGGCCACAACGACCACCCCGACTTCGGTGGCCTGGAACTCACCCTGCGCGATTTCAAGAGCGAAAAGAAAACCTCCGCAGACACCAAGAAGAATCTGACTTACGCCAGCCCCGCAGCGGATTAAGAAGTCCAGCCCGTCACCACATCTGGTAAAAACCATCCCGCTGCGCGATTTCCACCGGCACTCCGAACACGTCCGCCAGTCGCTGGTTCTGCAGAACTACATCCTTGCGGCCATCAGCCACGATATGTCCCCGGCTCATCAGGACCACACGCTCGATCTCCGGGATAATGTCGCCCAGTTCGTGCGTCACCAGCACAATTCCAATACCCGAGTTGGCCAGCGCGCGCATGGTTTGCCGTACGCTTTGCTGGGCCGCGAGGTCCAGAGAGTTGCACGGCTCGTCGAACAACAATGCCCGCGGATTGTGCGCCAGAGCCCGCGCGATCAGCACGCGGCGCGCTTCTCCGGAAGACATTTCACAAACGGACCGGTCTGCCAGATGAGAGACCTTCAGCTGCGCCAGGGCGGCATCAGCCAGTTCCCGGTGCTGCGGATCGACGGTATGGTGCGGGAAGATCCTGGTGCTGCTGAAGAACCCGGACAAGACGACGTCGCGTCCGCTGGCATCTCCTGTACAGGAGAGCATCAGATCATTCGAGACGATGCCCAGCAGGGTGCGCAATTCGAATACGTCCCAGCGTTCCTGCCCCAGGATCGCGATCGACGAGTTTTCCTGTGCGAACGGATAACACTCGCGCGTAATCGTCTTGATCAACGTTGACTTGCCGCAGCCGTTGGGTCCGAGGATCGCGATGTGTTCATCGGCGCGGATGCGCAGGCTGAAGTCATCGAGCGCGATTTTCTGCCCCCGGATCACTCGAATGTGCTGCAGGTCCAGAAGCGGCGGCGTTTCCGAATCCATTCACCCAAGTGTAGACGAGAGAGAGGGCGGCGGGCGAAGAAAAGCCGGTCCATCCCTCGGCAACAAAAGCGGGGCGTCCGCTTCGCTCATACAACCAACTGCTGGACTTCCGGTTCTACCCAATCGGAGGTGCGCTATGCGTCACTCGTCTAAGCTTATCCTCGACCTCGCGTTCTTGATCGTCTCCGCTTTCGCCCAGACCAAGCCATCGCACCCTCAGCCCACGCAAGTTCCTGTCGCCTCAGCGGGGGCTGCGGATTCATCCACCTGCCTGCCGGTCAAACGCGTGGTGCTCTACAAGAACGGCGTGGGTTATTTCGAGCACACCGCCCGCGTGCATGGTACGCAAGACCTCAGCATCGACTTCACCACCGCACAACTCAACGACGTATTGAAGTCGCTCACTGCCGTCGATCTAGGCGACGGCCGCGTCTCGTCCGTACGCTACACCTCGATCGCTCCGCTCGACGAGCGGCTCAAGTCGCTGCGCCTGCCCTTTGGAGAGCAGGTGACCCAGGCCGAATACCTCTCGGCTTTTGGCGGAGCGCGGGTAGAAGTGCGGAGCGGCTCGGCATCGGCGTTGGGCCGTTTGCTCAGCGTCGAGAAAATTCGCAAGCAACGCACCAAAGACGATTTTGAAGACGTCATCTCTTTTTCCATCATTACTGACGCCGGCGAAATGAGGAACTTCGATCAATCCGATCGCCTTGAGCAGTTTGCGAAGCTGCAATCGCCCCCTGGGGTCGGAGCAGGTTCGGGCGACGAGATTGGCGGCGGTGTGTTCCGCTCTGCGAACGGCCTCACGGGTTTATCTGGCCTGGTAAAAGATCCCTCAGGAGCGGGCGTTTCCGGCGCTCACGTGACCGTTCGCAACGAAGAGACCGGCGTCGCGCAGGTGGCCACGACGGACCGTGAGGGCCGCTACAGCTTCATTGATATTCAGCCTGGCCAGTCGGCGCTGTTGGTGAACGCGCCTGGTTTCCAGCGCTTCACCTTGAGCAACGTTTATATCGGCGTCGGACGCACCAACCAAATCGATGCCTCGCTGAACATCGGAAGCGCCAGCGAGACAGTTGAGGTGCAGGCATCCGCCCCAACCGGTAACATGCAGATGGCTTCGCTTTCGACACTGAGCGGCAGGCAGGTCGCCGAGGCGGAAGGGAAATCCGGCGGTTTTTTTCGAATACAGGATCAATCAGAAAATCACAATTGGCAAGAATCAGTCCGCCCTCGTGCCGATTTTGCAGGCGCAGATCGAAGCCGAAAAAGTCACACTCTGGAATGAAGATTCCGCCCCTCTGCGCGCGCTGTGGATCAAGAACACTAGCGGTCAAGTCCTCGACTCGGGCTCATTCAACATCCTGGAAGCTGACACCTTCGCGGGGGAAGGAGTCCTCGAAACCATACATCCCGACGAACGACGTCTCCTTTCGTACGCTGGCGATGCCGCAGTGCACGTCAAGTACTCCGAAGACTCCACGGAAAAACCGTTCAGCCGCGTGCGCATTGCGAAGGGCGTGATGCAGTTCACCAAAGAGCAGCGGAATGTGAAGAAATACGCGATTCACAATGCCGAAAAGATCCGCGCACCGCGGTCGTGGAATATCCCGTGGAAAAGGGATGGGAACTGACGCCGGCCATGGCCAAGCCAGAGGAATCCTCAGAATCGTTTCATCGCTTCCGAGTTTCCTTAGATGCGGGTAAGACGGCGGAATTAACGGTAGAAGCGGTTCACCCGGAAGAAACGACATACGCATTGACCAACCTCGATGACGACGAAGTTGCGCTTCTTGTGCAACAGAAGCGCATGTCTCCACCGATGCAGCAGGCCTTCGCCCGCATCTTGAAGCAGAAGGCGACAATTGATGGGTTCACCAGCCAGATTTTCCAGCGCAAGCAAGAGAGCGATCAGATCACGGCAGACCAAAATCGCATCCGCGAAAACATGAAGGCGCTCAAGGGGACTTCCGAGGAGAAAGCTCTGCTGCAGCGCTACGTTGGCCAACTCGACGCTCAGGAAAGCCGGTTGGCCGTTCTGCGGAAGGAGTCCAGCGACCTCACAGCGCAGCAAAATCAGGCCAGGTCCGAACTCGACGGCATGATCATGGAAGTGAATGTGGACGAAAGCTTTTGAGAAGAAGACGGCAGATTGGGATGAAGATCAGGCCCGCCAGAAGACGCTGGGTTGGTTTGCATTACACTGAACTCAATGCCGCTCAAGATCTACCGCCTACGACGCTGGCTGGCTGTCATCGCCGTGCTGTTCACTGCCGTGGTGGCGGGCATGTATCTTTACGCGCGCTTGCGGCAGCATAGCGTGCTCAAAGCATTTCCCGGGAAGATTGCTTACGACATCAAGCAGACGGCGAGCGGCTTTCAGTTTTCCAAATCCGAATCGGGCCGCACGGTCTTCACCATCCGGGCTAAAGATGTTAAAGAATTCAAGATCAACGGCCGCGCCGATCTTCACGACGTCAGCATCATCCTTTATGGCCGCGATACATCCCGCTTCGATCAGATCTATGGCGACGACTTCACCTTCGATCCGAAATCCGGCGACGTTACGGCGCGAGGCCAAGTCCAAATCGATCTGCAAGCCAATCCCGCCGGCGTGACGGCGCCCGACCAGGCTACCCCAAGAGAACTCAAGAATCCGATCCATCTCGAAACCAGCGACCTGGTCTTCAACCGCGACAGCGGAGACGCTTCCACCGATGCTCGCGTTGATTTCCGCACTCCCCAAGCCACCGGTTGGGCCGTCGGTGTGCGATATTCGGCCAAGAGCGCGACCCTCACGCTGGCCTCTCAGATTCACGTCACGTTAAGTGGACAACAAGCCGCCACCATTTTTGCCACGCATGGCACGATCACCCGTGAGCCGCGTGAAATCGTACTGGACCACGCCCTTATGAAGCGGGATAACGGAACCGTGCAATCCGATCAAGCCACGTTCTTTCTGGGAACGGAGAACGAGGTGCAGCGCGTTCTGGCCACGGGCAACGTGAACGCGGAGTCCACAATCAAAGATCCTGATCCGCTCCGTGCTCGCGCCGATCAGGCCGAGCTGCTGCTCACGGGTAAGCAAAACCTGCTGCGCACGTCCACGCTGACCGGCAACGTCCACGTCGAGCGTCAAGGATCGCAACCCATGCAAGGCGATGCCGGAAGCGTGATCCTGGATTTTCGAGGCCAAGTGTTCCACGGTCAGAATGAAGTACAGAAAGTGCATGCCGCCGACGGAGTCCATCTGGCGCAGCATGCCGTGAGCAGCCGCCCGTCGGGAGATGCCTCTGAGCGGCAGGATTTCGATTTGACCGCGCCCGCCATCGATTTCTTCGTCGCCGATGGACGCCGCCTCGACCGCGCCCAAACTTCCGGCGCCGCACAAATCACAATTTCGCCGGCGCAACCCGAAGGCACAACCGGTACACGGCCCCAAAGCACCGTCATCACCGCGGGCCGCTTCGACGCAAAATTCTCTCCGACTCCCGAAGGCGCCAGCCGCTTAGCCTCGATGCACGGTGCGCCTGATGCCAGGATCGTGAGCGCGGCCCCCGGCCAGCCCGACCGCGTCAGCACCAGTCAAACGCTCGATGCCACATTTCTCCCGCAGGGCGGAATTGCATCCATCATTCAGCAAGGAACGGTCACTTACAGCGACGGCCAGCCGCTAGAAAAACGCACTCAGGCCTGGGCTGACAAAGCTCTCTACACTCCCGCCGATCGGATTCTGCTGCTCACCGGCAGCCCACGTGTTTCCGACAGCGGCATGATGACCACCGCCAATACCATTCGCATCAATCGCATCACGGACGACGCCTTCGCCAGCGGAAACGTGAAGAGCACCTACAGTGATCTTAAGGAACAACCCAACGGTGCTCTGCTGGCGTCTTCTTCTCCGATCCACGTCACGGCGGCGACCATGACCGCGCACAACTCTCCCGCCGTTGCCCTCTACGAGGGAAACGCCCGCCTCTGGCAGGACGCAAACGTCGTTGAGGCTCCCTCCATTCAGTTTGACCGTGAACAACGTTCCCTAGTCGCCCAAGGTACTTCGGCCCAACCGGTCTCGACCGTGCTAGTTCAGGCGAAGACGGCGCAGCCGAAGGAAGTCCAGTCGGAACAGTCCCGGCCGAAGAAAGCCTCTGGAAAAGGAGAACATAAAGCGAATCAGTCGGAGGAAAACCTCGGGACGGCTAGTCCCGTCATCATAACTTCAGCCCGGCTCACCTATGCCGACGCTGACCGCCGGGCGCACTACGGTGCAGGCGTGACGGCCCGGGGCAACGGCTTTCAAGCTATGGCTGATGACATGGACGTGTACTTCGTGGCTCGAAGCCAAGACTCTAATAATCAATCGCTTAGCAGTCCAAGTCGGCTGGATCGGATGGTGGCTGAAGGCCATGTTGTCATTCAGCAACCCGACCGCAGCGCCCACGGCCAGACCCTCGTTTACACCGCCTCCGACGACAAATTTGTCCTGACCGGAGGACCGCCCAGCATTTTTGATGCCGAACGTGGCAAGATTACCGGGGTTTCGTTGACTTTCTTTAGGGCCGATGATAGGGTGCTCGTAGAAGGCGAAGCAAGTACTCCTGTGGTAACACAAACGCGAGTGGCACGATAAATGCGTAATTTGGCCACGGATGAAATAGGCAAATCGTATCGTGGCCGTCGCGTGGTAAACGGTGTCAGCCTGCGCGTCGAGCAGGGCGAAGTTGTTGGTTTGCTAGGCCCTAACGGCGCAGGAAAGACAACAACTTTTTACGCCATCGTTGGCCTGATCCCCCCTGATACTGGCCGCGTGCTGTACGACGGTCAGGACATCACTGACGTTCCCATGTACCTGCGGGCGCGCCAGTATGGCATCAGTTATCTCCCGCAAGAAGCTTCGGTTTTTCGCAAACTCACGGTCGAGGAAAACATCCTCGCGGTGCTGGAGGCGCAGCCGATGTCCTGGCACGAGCGCCGCGAGAAGATGGAGAAATTTATCGATGAGCTGGGGCTTGAGCACATACGGCAGAATCGGGGATACGCTCTTTCCGGCGGCGAGCGTCGCCGGGTGGAAATCGCCCGCTGCCTGTGTATCAATCCAACCTTCATCCTGCTTGACGAACCGTTTTCCGGGATCGATCCTATTGCCGTTCTCGACTTGCAAAAAATCATCAGCAGCCTGCGGGCTAGCGGCATCGGAGTGTTGATCACCGATCACAACGTGCGCGAGACACTTACGGTGACCGATCGCGCCTACATCATCGACGATGGCAGAATCTTCCGGCACGGCCAGCCCGAGCAGTTGGCCAGCGATCCGGAAGTCAGAAGAGTCTATTTGGGAGAGAGCTTCTCTTTGGTGTGAAGTTTCAAAGTTTCGAGGTTTCAGAGTCGCACAGTCTGAACCTTGGAACTCTGAAACCTTGAGACTTTGAAACATGGTCTTACTTCAGCACAAATTAAGCGTCAAGCTGTCCCAACGCCAGATCCTTACCCCGGGCCTGGTGCAGATGGTCTCCGTGCTCGCGCTCAACAAGCTTGAGCTGAAGGACATGATCAACAGCGAGATGGTCGAAAATCCTGTCCTCGAAGAGCTTGAAGAATCCGTCCCTTTGATCGACGAGGTCGGCCGCAAAGAAGAAGACCTCGATCGCGCCACCACCAAGACTTCCACCGATGAGAATCCCATCACCGCCGTGGAAAAGAAGGATCCATTCGAGGAAATCGATTTCGGATCTTTCTTCCAGGATTATCTTGATCCCGGTTATCGCACCCGCGGCGAGATGGAAGAAATCGAGCGCCCTTCGTTTGAGAACTTTCTCTCCAAGCCGACAACTCTGACCGACCACCTCGCCTGGCAAATCGGCGCGTTGAGCCTGCGGCCCGAAGTTCGGGAAGCCGCCGAGCAGATCATCGGCAATCTCAACGAAGACGGTTATCTCATCGCCAGCGACGACGAAATGTTAGGCGTGGCGCCGCCGGCAACTCCGGAAGCCGATGCCGAGGCCGCCAGAAACATCGTCAGCCAGGCGCAAGCTCTGGGCCTTGACGAAGCCACATCTCAGGAACCGGCGTCTGCCGCCGAACATGCTGATGCCTCAGCTGCTTTCGACGATCTGGACGAATCCGTCTTCTCGGATTCCAGTTCCACCAACGCGCCCTCAGGTGCAGTCCAGCGGAACTCTGAAACCGCTCTGTACGGTCTTTCCGCAACCGCTCCGCCAGACACTTCTATCGGCTCATCCAATGGAAACGGTGCCGCGATTATCGCTTCCTCGCCTGCCCGGGCTCCGGTCGCGCCGCCGCCACGCCCACAGACCGCCCGTTTCACCGTAGAAGATCTTCACGAGGCCCTGGAAGTGGTTCGCCAACTCGATCCTCCCGGCATAGGCTGCCGCGATCTGCGCGAATGTCTGCTCCGCCAGTTGCGCTACCACCAGCAACAGCTCGAGCTGCACAAGAACGGAGAAAAAAACGGCAATGGCACCGCGCAGGTCTTGCAGGACGCCATGGCAATCGTCGACCAGCATCTCCGCGCCGTGCAAAACAAGCAGCATAAAGAGATCGCCAAAGCCATCGGACGCCCCTACGAGACCGTCCAGCATGCCCTCGACTACATTCGTACTCTCGATCCTCGCCCCGGCTTGCAATACAACAAAGTTACGGCGCGCCTGATCGAGCCCGATGTCGCCTTTGTCAAACACGGTGACGAATGGCTTGTTTTAATGAACGACGATGACCTACCGCAGCTTCGCCTTAACCCGGCTTACAAGAAGCTGGTCACCCGCGACACCAACGACAAGAATACCCGCGACTACGTGAAGGAGCGCTACAAGAGCGCCATCCAGCTCATCAAGAACATCGAGCAGCGCAAGCAAACCATCACCAAAGTCTGCTACTGCATCGTCGCGCGCCAGCAGGATTTCCTGGAAAAAGGCATCGATCAACTCAAGCCCATGATGATCAAGGAAGTCGCCGAAGAAATCGGCGTGCATCCTTCCACCGTCAGCCGCGCCGTGGCCAGCAAATATGCCCACACGCCGCAAGGCGTCTTCGAGCTGCGCTACTTCTTCAGCGAAAGTGTGCAGGGCCCCGAGGGCGGAAACACCTCGCTGCTCATCCTCAAACGCCGCGTCAAGAAATTGATCGACGAAGAAGATCCTGCCCGTCCGCTGACCGACGAGCAGCTCACGCGCATCCTGCAGTCGCAAGGCATTCAAGTCACTCGCCGCACCGTCGCGAAGTACCGCGAAGATATGCGCATCCCGAGCACTCATCAGCGCCGGGTGCGAGAGGGGAGATAATGAAGCATAGAAGCGGTGCAAGAATAGAAAGTCAAAAATCAGATTGTCATCCTGAAGCCGCCGCTTCTGCCGTGAAGGATCTGGGCGAGCCGCGCGACGGCCCGCGTTTCTTGCGGGCCGATAATTGCGCGTTTGGCCCGCTTCCTTAAATGTAGTGCCGATTTTCCTCGATTAAGAATCTAAGGAGGGGCGCTCATGAACGTGGAATACACCGGAAGACACTACGAAGTAACTCCCGCCATCCGCAACGAAGTTGAAACCGGCCTTGGAAAAATCCGCAAAATCTTAGGCGACCGCTTCGAAGCCAAAGCCATCCTAGCCGTTGAAAAACACCGTCATAAAGCCGAAATCACAATCAACCCGCGCAATGGCCCGCTCGTCGGGTTGGCGCAAGCCAAAGATATGATGATCGCCGTCAGCGGAGCTCTCGACCACCTTGAGAAGCAGGCCGTGAAGTACAAAACCAAATGGCAATCGAAGAAGCGCTCCGCCCGCAAGAGCGAAGAAGTGAAGAAGTGGAATGGCCACTCTCCGCAAGGGGACGGAGCCGATGTCCATACCAAAGTCGGCTTAACCGAAAAGACGGCGGTGCCGGTCGCCGTGCACCGCTATCCTCCTGTCGCCAAAACCACTGAGGTTCACCTGGTTCGCTCCGACGAAGCCGTCGCCATGCGCCCCATGACCCTCGAGGAAGCCATCAAGGAGGCCCACTTCCGCGACCGCGACGTCTTCGTCTTCCGCGATCCCAAAGGCAAAGTGATGATTCTGCACCGCACCCGCGACGGCAAAATGGAGCTGATCGAAGCGCCATAGACCAATGACAGAAATTTAGAACCGAGCCTGTGCAACTTCGCCGCTGTCTGGGACGATGAACGCGTCCACGCGGAGGCCATCCGGCAGCTGTGTATCGGGTTCAAGTTCGACCAGCGTCTCGAGAATCTTCGTATCCACTTTTTCCGTCGGCTCATCCGTGCGGACGTTCTTGGGACCAAGCTGCTGGCCCACGCGCACCACGCGTCCCCAGAATTTCTGCTTTCCGTAAGCGTCGGCGGTGACGTAGGCCTTTTGTCCGGTGTGCACCTTGCTGACATCGGTTTCATCAACATCGACGCGTACGCGTAAAGTCTTCCGGTCGCCGATGGTCAGGACGGGATCGGGAACAGTGGAAGAATTCGAAACGCTCTCTCCACTGCGATGATGCTTACGCAGTATGCTGCCGTCGATGGGCGAGCGGATGAAAGTCTTCTCGTAGCGCGCCTGCGCTTCCTCGAGCTGCGCTTTCGCCAGCTGCAAGTCGGCTTCCGCCAGAGAGCGGTCTTCCTCGCGGGCGTGATCGTCGACCAGCGAGTGTTGTTGAACCGAGGCTTCATATTTCGCCTGGGCTACATCGGCCTCGCTGGCGAAGCGATCCAATTCTTCGCGTGACACCACTCCCGCGGCAAAAAGTTCCTGCCGGCGGTGCGACTCGGATTGTGCGTTCTCCATCACCGCCTCGGCCTCATCTACCGAAGACCAAGCTTCATCGCGCTCCTGGCGGCGAGCGCCGTTAATCACCTTGCGCAAGGCCGCTTCTTTGGCCACAACCCTGGCCTTCGCCGACTCGACCTGTGCACGATAATCGGCGTTCTCCAGTTCGGCGAGGACTTGGTCGCGGTGGATCGCGTCTCCCTCCTCGACGAAAACAGATTTCAACCGGCCGCTCAGCTCCGAGCCGATCTTGATATCTTCCGAGTGGGGTTCCACTCGACCCGGCCCGGCGATCAGGGTTGGGCCGGGCTTGGCCGTTGCCGCACTGGCCGTTGCGTTTTCATGAGCACGCCGCGATGCGAACACCAAAGAAACCGTTAGCAAGAAGGCAGCTACGCCAATGAGGATCGCCGTTCTGTTCTTCGCGAAGCTTCCCGCAGAAATGTTTGCCATCACAACTACTCCATAAATTCGGTTGCGCCTTCTCAGGCTATGTTCACGGTTGCTTGCGAAAAAGTGTGCGTCAGCATTCCCGCCGGAACCGGCTCCCGGCGCAGCGCCTCCGCCCCGGAAATCGCTCCGTCTTCGATCTTCACGATGCGGTCGGCGAAAGTCAGCACACGCGAATCGTGTGTGACAATCACCACCGCGCGGCCACGCTTATGCGCCAGTTCGCTGATCATTTCCATCACGGTCTTTCCCATGTGAGAATCCAGCGCCGCGGTGGGCTCATCGGCGAGAATGATTTCGGGCTCTACCGCCAACGCTCGCGCAATCGCGATTCGCTGCTTTTGTCCTCCGCTTAAATCCGAGGGAAAGCTTCCGTACTTGTCGGCCAGGCCAACCTGATCCAGCAAGTCCGCCGCTCTCCTCTTTGCGGATTTTGCCGTCACCCCTTTCAGGTCGAGCATCAGTTCCACGTTTTCGCCCGCGCTCAACGTGGGGAACAGATTGAAACCCTGAAACACAAATCCGATGTGCTCGAGGCGGATGCCTGGCAACTGCTTTTCCGTCAGCTGAGTAATATCTTGACCCGCAATCCGCACACTTCCCGAGCTTGCCCTGAGGATGCATCCCATGATCGAAAGCAGCGTAGTCTTGCCGCTACCCGATGGCCCCATCAGCATGAGAAGCTCGCCGGGATGAACATCGAGATCAATTCCGCGCAGGGCAAGTGTTCCCGTGTTGCCCTCGGTATAGGTCTTCGTTAGCTGGCGAACTTCGATTGCAGGTTGCATCTTGCGCCTCTCCTACGGCCTTGTCATTGCGAACGAAGCGAGGAATCCGCTGCTTCTCGCGTTCTCGCAGACCTATCCCTTAAACACCATCGCCGGATCGATCCGCGTCACCTTGTTGATCGAAACCAGCGCCGCTCCAATGCACATTGCCAGCGTCAGAAAGAACATTCCCACCGCCATCGGCATGGGCATCAGAATCGCGGCGCCGCCTTCCTGACTGGCACGCACTACGAACAGGCTGACGATCATTCCCAGGACATACCCGATCACTGCGCTGATCGCGGCCTGCTTCATGATTACCTTGTAAACGTAACTGTTAGGCGCGCCCATCGCCTTCAACGTGCCAAACTCCCGTATATGATCCATGGTCGTGGCATAGATGGTCTGGGCCACGACGACGAATCCCACCACCAGTCCCAGCACCGCCGCGATCAGTACAGCCACGCCCGCGCCGGTCGTAAACATCCAATAGAAACGCGTCATGTGGCTGAATTCCGGTGTCGTAAACACCTCGACATCCTTGACGCGATCGAGAAGTTCCCCCCGCAACTGTTCCAGGTTCGCTCCCGGTGCCAACTTTGCCAGGATGAAATAGGTTTGGTCTTCCCTCAATCCGGTATAGGTCTGAGCATTCTTGAAGGTCGTGAAAACGTAAGGAGACGTCGTGAACGAACGAATGCCGCGCGTGAATCCCACCACCCGCGCGCGATGGCCGTTGATTTCAAATACCTCGCCCACCCGCGTCACGCCGAGTTTTTTCTTATAGAGTTCGTCGAGGATGATCGCGTCCGGGGACTTCAAGTCCTCCACGCTTCCTTCAACCAGGTTCCACGGCCGTTCCATCGGGTCGTCCACGTTGAACCCGACAATCTGTACCGAGTCTTCTCCGCCATCGTGCCGCTTCCACTGCGTCCAGTGCGCGACAAGCTTCTGCGCGTCAGCTACGCCCGGCACCGCTCGAACCTGATTCAGTTTCCGCTCGCTGAAAGCGACTCCCTGCTCCACGTAAGGCACGTTCTTCGACGTAATCCACAAATCCGCGCCGGAGTGATCGATCAGCCCAGAGGTGGTCACCGTGAACCCAACAAACAATCCCAACTCCACTACGATCAAAACCACGGCGAACACGATTCCCGTCAGCGTGACCGCGAGCCGGACCTTGTCGTGAAACAGGTTTCTTTGTGCCAGAGGAGGCATGGTTATTTCACCTTGTCCGGGTTGCGCACCATCCCCCGCATCGTTATGTCCAGCATCATCTCGGCCCGCTGCTGCAGCGGACGCCAGTCCACCCAAGGATCGGAGCACTTGGCAATGTGCAGCGCAATCACGCCATGCACTGAGGCCCAGAGTGTCTGCGAAATCAGCTCCGCATCCTGAAGCTCTTCGCGCAAGCGGCCTGCGTCGATCGCCTGCTGCACCGCCCACTTCAAAAATGCGTAGGCGTCTACCTCCGGATTGCCCATGACCGCCCGGTCTTCCTCGTCCGGTTCGTGCGGCGGATGCGCAGTCATGAACATGAACTTGTAATGATTCGGATAGCGCACGCCAAACTCGGTGTAGGTTCTTCCGATCTGCTTAAGACGCTCCATCGGATCGAGCGACATCTCCGAACTCTGCATGACCTCCGCCAGGCGGGCATAATCCTGCTGGCACAGCTCGTGGAATAATTGCTGCTTATCGGCGAAGTAGACGTAGATGGCGGTGGGCGAGTACTCGATTTTCTCCGCCACCCGGCGCATCGAAACACCTTCATAGCCCTCCACCACGAACAGCTCTCGGGCCGCGTCCAAAATCTTGTCCCGGGTCTCCGACTTCTCTCGCTCGCGTCTTTCCTTAACGGTCATAACTGGAATCCCATAGCGACGTTCTGTTATTTAACGCTGTTTAGTTAACATAGTTAAGTTACTGCACGTGGTTCTGTATGTCAAGAAAAGAATTGCAGGGAAGGTTTGGCTGGCTTTCGGGGAAGCGCTCCCATGACTGCAAGCCGGCGGCTGGATTTTAGTTTCCGAAGGGCTCAACAGCTTCGGTCGTCTGTCATTCTATAGCTCAACTCGCAGTGCGAAACGCTTTCTGGATAAGCGTCCAACGCGCGGCACCGATCATGCCGCAGTCGTCATTCGCCACGATCTTGACCGGCATGTCCTGCAGGATCGTTTCCATGCGGCCTTTGTCCAGAAAGGCCTCCATGAACACGGGATCCTTCATCTTGGGCACGATCTTCGCGGCGATACTGCCACCGATAAAAATTCCCCCCGTGGACATGAAATTCAGCGCGCAGTTACCAGTCTGCGCGCCGAAGACACTGACGAAAATCGACAGAGTCTGATCGCAAATCGCTGCTTTACCCTCCAAGGCCCTTCGCGAGATCAGAGCCGGAGGATCGGGCGCCGCGCTTAATTCCGTTTGCAACCACTCTGGTTCCTCGGCCTTGTGCGCATCGCGTAGAAAGTCGTAAATGTTCCTGATCCCGGGCCCGGAGAGAATTCGCTCGCAGCTGATGCGGCCGTACTTCTTCTGCAAGTACGCCATTAATTCCATCTGCAGAGCATTCCTGGGCGCAAAATCGGCGTGTCCCCCTTCGCACGCAAAGGGATGATGCCGGAATCCATCCCAGTAAAGCCCCGCCATTCCCAGCCCGGTTTTGGCCGAGATGACAGCCCGGTTACCTTCCGCCTCTTTCGATCCTTCGCTCAATGGTATGAAGTCTTTCGAGTCCAGGCCATCGATGCCATAGGCGTAAGCTTCCAGATCGTTGAGCAGCCCCGCCGAATTCAGTCGGAGTTGCTTGGCCACTTCCCGCGCATCGATAACCCAAGGCAAATTGGAAATTTTGCTTCGTCCCGCTCGTACTGGTCCGGCAACCCCGAGGCATGCGCTGTGGACAGGAATGCCTTCGGTCTTAATGAAGTCAGCGAGAATACCGGACAACCCGTCGTGCTGCTGGCTGGGATAGGTTTTTTCCACCACACATTGCAGCCGGTGGCCTTCGGTTTCGAAAGCGGCCAGCCGGGTGCGCGTCGCGCCGATCTCGCCGGCGAGAATCATTGCTCAACAGGAATCATGGTGCGATCCTCCTCCACTGGCGGCCGTCCTGCTGCATCAGTTGATCGGCCTCCGCTGGCCCCCAACTGCCAGATGCATAATTCGGAAACTTGCGCGGCGGCAGCGCTTTCCAAACGTCCAATATCGGATCTACCACGCTCCAACCAGCCTCGACCATATCGGCGCGCTGAAACAAGGTCGCATCTCCGATCATGCAGTCATACAGCAAAACCTCATAACCGGTATAGGCGTCCGCTCCGAAGTACTTGGAGTATTCAAAACTCATGTTGACGGACCCAACCCGAAGCACAGGCCCCGGAATCTTTGCTCCAAAGCTCAGCGAAATTCCTTCCGCCGGCTGGATTTGGATGATCAGCGTGTTGGTGTGCAGCTTGTGAAAGGGTGCATTACGAAACAGAACGAACGGCATGCGTTTGAACTGGATGACAATCTCTGTGTGGCGCAACGCCAGACGCTTGCCAGTCCGCAAATAGAATGGCACTCCCGCCCAGCGCCAATTGTCGATGTTGAGTCTCAGGGCCACGAAGGTCTCGGTGCGCGATTCCGGAGACACTCCCGGTTCCGCTCGATAGGCAGCCACTTTTTCCTCACCCAGCAGCCCGGGGCCATATTGCCCGCGCACACTGCGCTGCAATACCTCGTCCGAGCTCAGCGGTTGAATCGAGTGCAGAACTTTGGCCTGTTCGTTGCGCACGGCGTCTGCCTGAAAAGATACCGGCGATTCCATCGCGGTTAGGCTGAGAAGCTGCATCACATGGTTGGGAACCATGTCACGCAACGTTCCCGCCGTATCGAAGTATCCGCCCCGCCGCTCCACTCCAACCGTTTCGGAGTTTGTGATTTGCACATGGTCGATATACCGCCGGTTCCAGATGGGCTCGAAAATAGCATTGTCGAAGCGGAAGACCATGATGTTCTGCACCGTCTCTTTGCCCAAATAATGATCGATGCGATAAATCTGATTCTCCTGCAGCACCTTCTTAATCGCGCGGTTCAGTGCCTGAGCAGAGTCCAGATCCTGCCCAAAAGGCTTTTCGATGACCACGCGCCGCCAGCGTCCATTCTCCTGAGTGGAAAGCGAGGCTGCTCCCAACTGCTCCACAATCTGCGAAAAAAACTTGGGTGCAGTCGCCAGATAGAAAAGATAATTGCCTTCTGTATGTTGCTCGGCGTCGATTGCGGCCAGCCGCTCTTTTAGTTTCGCAAAAGTGGTCTGATCGGCAAAATCTCCACGCGCGTAGAACAGCCGCTTGCGGAACCACTCCAAGGCTTCCGCCGCGTCAGCTCCGGCCGGCAGGAAACTCGTCACCTGGGTGCGAAAATCTTCCAGGCTCAAGTCGTCGACGGAAACGCCGATGACCGCAAAGTTGTCGGGCAGTAGCTTTGCCCTCCCCAAATTGAAGAGCGCGGGCGCCAGTTTGCGCTTGGTCAAATCGCCAGCCGCGCCAAACAGCACGAACACACAAGGTCCAGCCGCCCGCTCGGCGAACCCGACGTCGTTCTCCAGATTGGTTTGCGTGGTTGCACCCATCTTTAGTCGCTTTATCTTTATAACTTCTGGACTGGTCGCCCATAGTAAATGACGGACAGCCAGCTTTCTAGCGATACTTGTAGACGAGCTCTGACCGTTCCGTTCAAAGTGCGTCTTTGAGTTTTCGCAATGCAAGAGAAAAAGGGAGGAGCAGCTCGTGGCCGAAACAGACGATCGATTTGCGCGCTTATCTCGCAGAAGATTCTTGAAGGCAGGAACCTTCTTCGCCTTAATACCTTCCAGCCATCTACCGGCATACTCTGAGGCGATTGCACCGGCAAGCCAGGATTCAGGGTCGAAACGGCCGCCCGATGGGGCACAACCGGCCGCGCCGGAATGGATGAAAGATCTCATCATCTACGAAGTCGCCACCAAGGGATTCAGTTCTCCACACGGTCCGGAGAGCGGAACATTCCCCAGCCTGCGCTCCAAGTTGAGCTATCTGCAAGAGCTGGGCATAACCGGTCTATGGCTGACCGGTTATGCGCTGTGCGACCCTCACCACTTCTACAACATCTGGACGCAATATGCCGTGATCGAACCCGACAAGTTCGATCCCACTCTCGGTACAGCTGAAGAATTCAAGGAACTGATTGAGGAAGCTCACCGCCGTGGCATCAAGGTATTTCTTGATGTAATCACCCATGGGTTAATGAAAGACAGCCCTGTTATCAAAGATCATCCCGTATGGTTTCGCGGCGGCAGTTGGGGTATGACTGACTTCGACTGGACCGGTGGGCACACCGATTTGGATGACTGGTGGATAAAGATATACACCGACTTCGTCACCGTCTACGGTGTCGATGGTTATCGCCTGGATGTCAACCTCTACCGCCCGGATTTGTGGGAGCGCATTCGGAGAAATGCTGCTGCGGCAGGTCATTCTATCGTTATTTGGGAGGAGATCAACTCAGCGATTCCGGGAGTGACCGATTTCACGCAGCGCGAAAACGTGATCAGTTCCCCCGGCGAGGGCATCCTCAATGAGGTACTGATCAACGATTTGCCTGGATTCTATGACCGCAAATTCGGCCGATGTGGCTACTACGAAGTTGAGATTCAGTACCGAGACTGCGACTCTGTGAAGGGAAGCACCAAAGGCGACGGTCCGCTCGGCGTTCATCTCCTAGGGCTCTCGGCGGATCGTGTAAGCCGAAGAATCGGGGAAGAGCCCGCCAAGCCAGATGGACTTCCCGATGTTCAGATAAGGCTAGAAAACATTTCCCGCAAGCCAATCGCAAACATCACCGTTCGCAACGATATGGGCGAAGAGTGGCAGTTGCGAGCAGAAGAATGGTTTAGCAGACCGATCTTCGTGGATGCTCCCGAGTTTCTGGGGCCGCTCCTGGTTGGACCGAAAGTGGATATCTACATCGGTACGCTCGCCTGGGGATCGTCGATTCAACTGAGTTGTCACGACAACGGCTGGACAGGATTTCCTGTGGATAAGAATCCTTACGTTGCTCAGGGTAGCCGGTCCGTCTTCGGGTATTCGTTCTTGTTTTCGCCCATGATCCCGATCTTCTTTTCAGGCGAGGAATTTAATGCGACGTTCCACGCTCCACCTGACTTGTCGCCGGATCTCTATGGCGGCAGGAGCGCCGGGAAAGGCCGCTGGCTCTACGGTGCCATGCTCGACTGGAACGAACTGAACCAGGCTGAACACAGGGATATGCTCACCGATGTCAAGAAAATGATGGTGATCCGGAAAGAGCATTCAACGGTTCTCGCCATGTCGCCCGTAGGCCGGGTGCCGAATCTGAAAGCGATTCCGCAAGAAGCTGACATTGAAGTGCCCGTCTCCTATGTCAGATGGGACGATCGAGCCGCCATCGTGATCGTTGCCAACCGAAACAAGACTCGAGACGCACATTTGACGCTGAACATTGTCTTGACCGACATCGGCCTCGGTGAGCGGAAAAACTATGTCGTGACCGATCTATGGTCCGCTACCAGCGCTCGGACCTGCACAGAGTCGGAATTGAAGGATTTCCGCTGTACTGCCAAGCGCGACGGAGTCAGCGGCGGCGGCCTTTGCGTGTTCAAGATCGAACCCGCCTCATTGAATTCTTAGCGGCTTGCGTTGTGCCCACTATTCCCCAGCTGCGCGAGCCATCTTGTACCTGCTTCGAGCGGTACCAATAAACCCTTCATTTTCTGCGGAATAGCGAAAAGTTGGCAAGTGAGAAGAAAATTCTTGACATATACAGTTATACTTAACTATAACACTATATAGCTTAGTTCTGACCACTCAGAATTTAGAACGACCAGCGAAGAACGCTGGCCCGAGAGCAAAAAAGAAATGAGCTCTCCAAGGAGAATGAATCATGAAATCCCTTCGTTTTATGTTGCCCGTTGTTCTGCTCTCACTCTCCACCGTGGCTTTTGCCCAAACAGAAGCGCAAAAGACCGATGCACAAAAGTCCGATTCGCAAAAATCCTTTGACACGATGAAAACTCTGGCGGGTTCCTGGCAGGGCCCGGTGACGACCACCCCGCCGCAACCCGAAATGGGGAACGGGGCCGTCACGCAGGTCTCGCTGCGAGTGACCTCCAGAGGAAACGCGCTTTTGCATGAAATGAAGGAAGCCGGTACGGCCGACGATCCGACTCGCTACGACCATCCGATCACCATGTTCTATCTGGACAGCGATCGCCTGCTCCTGACCCATTATTGCGACGCCGGCAATCGGCCCCGCATGGCGGCCCGGACGTCGCCGGACGGAAAAACGGTGGAATTCGATTTTCTCGACGTTTCCGGCAGCACGCAGTACGGACACATGCAACATGCAGTGTTCAACATCATCGACGCCAACCATCACACCGAGGAATGGACGTACCTGATGCCGGGAGACAAGCCGGTCCACGCGCGCCTGGACTTACAGCGCACCAAGTGACAGGGAGGGCATATCGTTCGAGGGTATCTGGAAAACATCATGGACCGTGAGTGGAATGATAGTCAGCCGATTTACCGCCAGCTTCGCGACCGCGTCGTCGCCATGATCCTCGACGGCGTGCTCAAAGAAGGCGACCCACTGCCTTCGGTGCGCACGGTCGCGGCCGAATACCGGGTCAATCCACTCACGGTTCTGAAGGGCTATCAGCAATTGGTCGACGAGCAACTGGTGGAGAGTAGGCGAGGTCTCGGCATGTTCATCAATGCGGGTGCGCGCAGTCTGTTGTTACGGGGCGAGCGCCAGAAGTTTCTCTCGGAAGAATGGCCCAGAGTCTACGCCACCATTCAGCGGCTCGGCCTGACAGCGGCAGAACTGCTGGATGGTGCCGCTTCCGAAACTCGCCCGTCGTCGAACACCCCAGAGGAGACGAAGAAGCCATGACCGTCATAGAAGCGCGCGGCCTCCGCAAGGCCTTCGGCACAACCGTTGCGCTGGATAGCGTGAATTTGCATGTAGAAGAGGGCCGCATCCTCGGACTGATCGGTCCTAACGGGGCAGGCAAGACCACCGCGCTCAACGCGATTCTCGGCCTCACGCCGTATCAGGGAGAACTGAGGGTACTAGGACGCGATCCCTGGACCGAGCGCGATCAACTTATGCGCGATGTCTGCTTCATCGCTGATGTCGCCGTCCTGCCGCGCTGGATGCGGGTTTCGCAGGCGCTCGACTACGTCGCCGGCGTGCATCCGCGATTCGATCGTGCCAAGGCGGAAGGCTTTCTCGCCCAGACCGACATCCGGCACGCCAGCAAGATCCGGGAATTGTCCAAGGGCATGGTGACCCAACTGCACCTTGCTCTGGTCATGGCCATCGACGCGAAATTGCTGGTGCTGGACGAGCCGACGCTCGGCCTTGATATCCTGTATCGCAAGCAGTTTTACGATTCGCTGCTGAACGACTACTTCGATCGCACCCGCACCATCGTCGTCACCACCCACCAGGTGGAAGATATCCAGCATATCCTCACCGATCTCATGTTCATCAACCGCGGTCGCATCGTGCTCGATTGCACCATGGAAGAATTCGAGTCGCGCTATCTGGAAGTGACTGTGCGTCCCGAGCAGCTCGCCGCCGCACAGGCCCTCAAGCCGATTCACGAGCGCCAGGGGCTCGGCCGCAGCATCCTGCTTTTTGATCTGAAGACCATTCGCGCCGATCGCCAGCAACTGGCCGCGCTCGGTGACATGCGCACGCCCGGCATCGCCGACTTGTTTGTTGCCCTGTTGGAGGATAAGCGGGCAGATAAGCCGGGCAATCCGGCCGGCGCGCCACAAGGAGTAGCTCTATGAATGCTCAATCGAATGCAGAGTCCCTTCACGCGCAGGCAATCGCACCCACCGTCATGCAGACCACTCGGCCCATGTATTGGTCGATACGCCGCGAGTTGTGGGAGAACCGTTCCATCTATATCGCGCCGCTGGCCGTCGCCGCCGTCACTCTGTTCGGCTACCTGATTGCCAGCATTGGTCGCGCCCTGTCGGTGACCGATCTGGCTCAGCGGCGTAGGGTACTCGAAGAACCTTACACCTTCGCGATGGGTGTGATCATGGGGACCGCCTTTATCGTTGCCATTTTTTACAGTCTCGACGCGCTGCACGGCGAGCGCCGCGATCGCAGCATCTTGTTCTGGAAGTCGCTGCCGGTTTCCGATCTCACCACCGTGTTGTCGAAGGCGAGCGTTCCGCTTGTCATTCTGCCACTGTTAGCCTTCGCGCTCACCATTGTTACCCAGTTCATCATGCTGCTGCTGAGCACGCTCGTATTGCATGGGGGCGGCCTAAGCGCCTCGACGCTATGGACACAGTCCGCATTGCTCCCGACGGCAGTGATGCTGCTCTACCACCTTGTGACGGTGCATATCCTCTGGCATGCACCTATCTACGGCTGGCTGATGCTGGTCTCGGGCTGGGCGCGGCGCGCGGCATTTCTATGGGCCGTTTTGCCGCCGGCCGCGATCTGCGTCGTCGAGAAACTTGCGTTCAACACTTCGCATTTCGCCGCCTTCCTCCAGTACCGCTTCACCGGCGGCCCAGAGGCCTCCACCATGCCGGGTAACTCCCCGATCGATCCGATGATGATGGCGCACCTCACGCCGGGGAGATTCCTGAGTACTCCGGGTCTGTGGTTCGGGCTGGTGGTCGCGGCGGCATTCTTATTGGCTGCGGCCCGGCAGCGTCGTTATCGCGGCCCGCTCTGATCCGCATGCACTTGATTCAATCACTCGGATAAGGAGGAAACAATATGAGCACAGCAGTAATGACGGAACGGAATGCAGAAGCGTCACCGCGCTTCAGGGCCAGAATTACCGCTGCCTTTTATTTGCTCACGATTCTGATGGGAGGACTCGTCCTCTTCGTCCACGGCAAGTGGGCGTTGCTAGTCGACCTCATCGCGACCACGGGCTATGTCGCTGTGACGGCTCTGTTCTATGACCTGTCTAAGCCCGTGAACCGGAGCCTGCCTTTGCTCGCTGCGTTGTTCAACCTTGTTCGCTCAAGGACCGCGGGAGCAAGCCCGCGCCCCCGGGGAATGACGAGTTAATGGAGCGGAAGAATGCGATCGGCCATATTACTGCTTCACATTATCGCGGGCACTTTGGGAATGCTGTCCGGATTTGTCGCAGTGTTTCTCCGCAAAGGTTCCCGCCAGCATGGCGTGGCTGGAAACGTATTTGTCGTTGCCATGCTGGGCCTGTCGGCCAGCGGGGTGTACCTGGCGGTCATGAAATCCCAACCGGGCAATATTCTGGGAGCCACTCTAACGTTCTATCTGGTGGCAACGGCATGGATGACCGCCTGGCGCAGGGACGGGGAACCGGGCATTCTCGATTGGGGAGCGCTCCTGGTTGCCTCGGCGGTCGCAGCTGTCGATGTGACCTGGGGGTTCGAAGCGGCGATTAGCCCGACGGGGCTAAAGCATGATTATCCCCCGGGGCCTTACTTTTTCCTTGGTTCTGTAGCTCTGCTTGCTGCCACGGGTGACGTTCGCATGCTCGTGCGCAACCGTATTTCTGGTACGCAACGCATCGCGCGGCATCTTTGGCGCATGTGCTTCGCGCTGTTCATCGCGGCGGCGTCCATCTTCCTGGCACGGCAACAAATATTCCCCTCTTTCTTACGCAAGACCGGCGCCCTTTTTGTGCTGAGTTTTCTGCCGCTGATACTGATGATTTTCTGGCTGGTCCGAGTGCGCTTCCTAAATGCATACCAGAAAAGAGCACCGGTGGTGGGTGGCCCACACTGGCGTTACGTTGAAACGAGATTGATAAGGAGACGGGTATGAGCACCGCTATATCCTATGAAAAAGGATGTCAAGTAAAAAAGATTCTCCCCGCCCCTCTGAGAGAGATGCGGGCGTGGTGACTTACATCCAGCCCGACCTCATTCCTCACCTCATTCTTAGAGGGGTTATTGGT